>Ga0080006_1196145_pt1 | contig 236080 bp, 213 predicted proteins | sample RS3BMetagenome_FD_69209 | JGI IMG/M metagenome (GOLD analysis project Ga0080006, IMG submission 69209) | Ferric oxide microbial mat and aquatic microbial communities from Rainbow Spring, Yellowstone National Park, USA - RS3B (SPADES... ...
ACGATGACCCACGCGCGGACCACGACGTCGTGCTGAGCGTGCCGCCGCCGTGCGAGCGCCTGGACTCGCACCCACTCCCGCCGCGGGATGTGCACTCGTCGAGGTCGCGGGCCGGGATCCATACCCCCTCAATCCATGAGCGGCGCGCTTCATTTCCATGAACCGCCCGATCCCGGAACGAACTTCCGGCCGGCCGTACTAGTGTCCTGGGTCCGTGATTCGCTGACGAATCACGGACTCAGGACACTAGGGGAGGCAGGCCACCGTCGGCCTCCGATCGCGTGCGTCGGCGAGGTCAGCTCTCCCAGACGCGGGCGACCAGCGCGCTCCGGTTGGCCACGCCGACCTTGTCGAAGATGGCCGTCAGGTGCACCTCGACGGTGCCCTCCGCGATGCCGAGCGTCGCCGCGATCGTCCGGTTGGGCAGCCCTTGCGCGACCAGGGCGAGCACCTGCGCCTGGCGTCGCGTCAGCGACCAGCGCGCCGCAGCCGAGGCGATGCGCGGCTCGACGTGAGCACGCACCGGCCGGCGCTCGACGACCAGGTACTGCTCTCCCGCGCCGGGCGACGAGACGACCGTCACGTCGAAGCCGCCGTCGACGTCCTGCCGCCGGACGGCCGCGCGGAGCGCCTCGAGGGTGCCGGCGCGATCCGCCGCGAGCCGCAGGCGGCCCGCCTCGTTGGCCTCGGCCACGCCGCCGGCGACGTTGAGCACGAACGCCGCCGTCCCCATCGCCTCGAGCGCTGCGTCGAGCGCGGCCCGCAGGCGAGGAGCGGCGGCGATCGCGCGCTCGAGCACGAGCCGGCGGCGCAGCGCGGGCACGAGGTGCCGGAGCAGCCGCTTCTGCCGGGCGTCGAACCGTGCGGGCTGGAACGCCCCCAGCCACGAGAGCAGCGACGGACCGTCGCACAGGAGAACGCGCAGCTGCTCGTGACCGGCCAGCCCCGCGAGCGGGAACACGTCGCGCACGATCGGGCTGGTGCGCGGGTCGTGCCAGCGGGCGATCTCGCGCATCTCGAGCACGACGTCGCGCTGCGAGGGCTCGGGTCGCAGCGGGTTGTACCCCGTCCAGCCGAACGTCTTGTCTCCGAGCCAGGCGTCGAACACCGGGGCGACGCGGTCCACCGAGACGCCGTCGCCGTACAGGAAGTCCAAGCCCAGACCGGTCGCCCGCGGGGCCGGCGCGTACGCGACGGTCTTGTCGGTGCCGAGCAGCTCGCGCAGCGGCGCCATGACCTCGCCGAGCGCAGGGCGCCCCTCCACGAGCGTCTTCAGCGCCGCCAGGATGTCGCGGAGCCGCCGTTCGTCGACGACGCTGAAACGAGCCACGCTCGAAGCATAGCCCAGCTCGGTCGGTGACGGCCGGCCGCGGCGCTTCGCCGGCTGCCGTCTGCCGGACCGTCCGCGCTCAGACGTCGAACTCCGCCTTCTCGAGGATCTCGGTCACGCGCCAGAGGAACGCGTTGGCCGCGACCCCGTCGACCACGCGGTGATCGTACGACAGGGCCACGTACATCACGGGGTGAATGGCCATGTGATCCTCGCCGTCGGGACCCTCCACCACGACCACGCGCTTCTGGATCTCGCCCATGCGCAGGATGCCGACGTTCGGCTGGTTGATGATCGCACCGCCGAACAGGTTGCCCTTGAGCCCCGGGTTGGAGACGCTGAAGGTCGCGCCCGAGAGGTCGTCGATGGTGATCTTGCCGGTCTTGGCCCGCCTGGCGAGATCGTCGATGGCGCGCACGATGCCGCGCACTCCCAGCTCGTCGGCGCGCCGCACGACGGGGACGACGAGGCCCTCGGGCGAGTCGACCGCCACGCCGAGGTTGATGTCCTTGAAGACGACGTACGAGTCTTCGAGCACGCGCGCGTTGAGCGCCGTGTTCTCGCGCAGCGCGTGCGCGGTGGCCACGACGACGAATGCGAGCATCGTCAGGCTCATGCCTTCGGCCTTGTAGCGGTCCTTGTGCGCTTCGCGCAGGCGGCCGGCCTTGTGCAGGTCCACCTCGGCGACGGTGACGACGTGCGGCGAGGCGACCTTGGAATAGACCATGTGGTCGGCGGTGATGCGCCGCCGACGCGTGAAGGGCACGACCTTGTCGCCCTCGGCCGGCCTGTAGGCCGGGACCTTGAAGGCGCCGAAGCCGACGTTCGGGATCGGCGGCACGAAGCCGCCGCCCTGGTTGACGAGCTGCGCGAGCTGCTGCGTGCGGGCCGGCTGCACCTCGTGCACGGGCGGCGGTTGCGACGGGGCTGCGCCGCCCGTGGTCCCGGCGGCGCGCCGGACGTCGTCCATCGTCACTCGTCCGCGCTCGCCCGTCCCTTTGATGCCGGTCAGGTCGACGCCTTGCTCGAGCGCGGTCTTGCGCACGGCCGGCGAGGCCGGGGCCGCAGCCGCCGGCGTCGTGGCCGCGGGCGGCACCGACACGGGCGCGCCCGGCGCCACCGACAGCGATGCCGGGCTCGGGGCCGGCGCCGACGGCCCGGTCGCCGCCTCGTCGATCTGGGCGATGACGGTCTTCACCGGCACCACCTGGCCCTCGGACGCCAGCAGCTTCGCAACCCTCCCGCGCGTGGGCGCAGGCAGATCGCTGTCCGCCTTGTCGGTCGCGATCGTCGCGATCGGCTGGTCCTTGGTGACGACCTCCCCCTCCCGCACGAGCCACTTCGAAATCGTCCCCTCGCTGACGCTTTCGCCGAGCTGGGGAACAGTCACGTCGATGAGCATGGAGCGCAGGTTCTCCCGGAGAAAAGGTGAGATAGCCTATAGCTCGCGCGCTGGCGACCGCAATTGCAGACGCGCGTGCACGCTCGCCATCGCCGCCGCCGGTGCTCGATCACCCGCTTTCCTCAGCCCGAGGCCCGTGCTCGACGGCGCAGATGCGCGACGAAGTACCCGTCGGTATCGTGAACGTGCGGCAACAGGCGGAAGGCGGTCGCCTCGCCGAAGGCGGCGCGCGCCTCCGGGGCGTCGAAGGGGGCCGGCTCGAGGTCCGGGTTCGCCGACACGACCGCGCCGAGGACGTCCTCGGCCTCCTCGCGAAGCACGCTGCACACGACGTAGACCAGGCTCCCCCCGGCGCGCAGGTGACCGGCGGCGCGCGAGGCGATGGCCACCTGCGCGCGCGCGAGTGAAGCCAGGTCCGCCGGCTCGCGGCGCAGCGCGATCTCGGGGCGACGGCGCAGCGTGCCGACGCCCGTGCACGGCGCGTCGACGAGCACGCGGTCGTACTGGCCGGTGACCTCGCCGGAGCCCACCGTCCAGTCGACTGCGAAGGTGGCGCGAGGGCGAAGCTTCACGCGCGCCAGCTCCTCGACGAGGCGAGCGAGCTTGGCCGGGCTCGTGTCGCACGCGTCGACGGCGCCGCTCGCGCCCGCGGCGCGCGCCAGCACCGCCGTCTTGTTGCCTCGCCCCGCGCACGCGTCGAGCACCGTCTCGCCCTCGCGCACGCCGACCGCGAGCGACGCGAGCTGGGACCCCTCCTCCTGCACCGACCACGCCCCCTCGCTCCAGCCGGGCAGGCGCTGCGGCTTGCCGGCGCCGCGCGCCAGGATCGCCCGCGGCGACGTGCGACCGGCCTCGAAGCTCGCCTCCGGAGCCGCCGCCCTCAGGTGCGCGAGCCACGCGTCGCGCTCGTCCGCGCGCTCGACCCGCAGCGCGACCGCCGGAGGCTTCATGCCGCTGCGCAGGAACGCGCGCGCTCCTTCGGCCGTCAGCGCGCGCTCGAGCGCCTCGCGCAGCCAGGCCGGTGCCGAGGCCACGACCGCCTCCTCTCGCGTTCGATCGTCGGCCGACTCGGCGCGCGTGGCCACCCTCCGCAGCACGGCGTTGGCGAACGCCGCCATCCGCGCGCCCCGCTCGGCGCGCACGGCCTCGACCGCCTCGCCGACGGCGGCGAAGGCCGGCACCCGCGTGAAGAACAGCTGGTAGGCCGCGACGATCAGGTGCGCGCGCACGCGCCCGTCGAGCGAGTCGGTTCCGCGCCGGGCGAAGCGCGCCACCTCGGACATCAGCCACGACTCGACGCGCAGGCTGCCGTAGACCAGCTCCGTCGCGAGGGCGCGGTCGCGCCGGTCGAGCTGCGCGGCGCGCGCGAGCTCCGCGTCGAGCGCCGCCGACGCGAAGGCGCCCTGCTCGTGCACGCGGACGAGCACCCTGGCCGCCACGTCGCGCGCGCCGCCGCCCGGCGGCGCTCGCGTGCCCGACCGCCCTCGCTTCACGACCACAGCTCGTGGACCTGCGTGACGATGACGTCCCAGCGCCGTTCCACGTCGTTCTTGAACGCGACGAGCATGAGCAGCACGAGCATGACCATCCCGACGAGGCTCGCCACCTCGCGGATGCGCAGCGGCAACGGGCGCCGCCGCGCCGCCTCGAACAGGAAGAAGAGCAGGTGCCCGCCGTCGAGCACCGGGATGGGGAGCAGGTTGATGAGGCCGAGGTTCACCGAGATGAGCGCCATCGCGCGCACGAAGTACGTCGTGCCCTTGGCCCCCGCCTGCCCGGCGATGTCGTAGATCGTGATCGGGCCGCTGACGCTCGAGAGCGACACGCGACCCTGCGCCAACCGGAGCAGCCCCACGCTGATGAACTTGACGACGCTGGCGGTCTCCTCGACGCCGTGCCGGATCGCGTACGCGAGCGGGTGCGGGTTGGGCACCAGGCGGTCGGGCGCGGCCGGCAGCCAGTGGTCGGTGCGGAAGACGTACCGCTCGTAGTGCTGGCCGAACTCGTCGTCCCACTGCTCCTTCCGGAGCTGGAAGAAGCCGCGCATCGGCGTGCCGTCGCGCGTCCACTGCAGCTCGTGCATCTTGTCGGCGCCGGCGACGATCTCGTCCTCCATCGTGCGCCAGAGGCGCTGCGGCGCGCCGTCGAGCGTCGTGACGCGGTCGCCCGGGCGCAGGCCGGCGCGCCACTCGCTCGACGCCTCGGGCACGAACGCGACGTACATGTCGGCGCTCTCGATCCCGGTGCGCTCGAGCACGTCGGCTTCGCGCGCCCTCTCGTCGGCGGGCGGGCTGGCGCCGGGCGCGCGCGGCAGGGGCGTGAGCGTCGCGGCGCCGGGCTCGAGGACCGCGAGCTCGCATAGACCGCCCAGGGCGCGCGGCACGTCCACCGGCCGCAGGTAGCTGACGACGACCTGATCCCCGCGGTTGTGCGAGAGCGCGTCGACCAGGTCGACGTACCGTTCGATGCGCTTGCCGCCGACGGCGGTGACCAGGTCGAAGGTGCGCAGCCCTGCGCTCGCCGGCGCGTCGTGTCGCGCGATGCCGATGACCGCCGCCGGAAAGTGCGGGTCGAAGCCGATGCGGCCCGTGTGCTCGACGATGTCGAGCTCGCGCACCTCGGCCTCGTCGGCGGGGGTGACCGCCACGTCGATCGTCTTCCCGTCGCGCTGCACGCCGAGCTGCAGGCGCTTGCCGGCGCTGCGCGCGATGCGCCGCTGCACCTCGGGGAAGCTCGACACCGGGTCGCCGTCGATGCTCTCGATCTGGTCGCCCGGCTCGAGCTTGCCGTCGGCCGGTTTGCCCGGGTCGACGACGCCCACCGTCGGCGGCAGGAACTCGTTCTCGTCGAGCGCGACCGACGTGTAGAGCGCGATCGGGAAGAGCAGGTTCATCGCCGGTCCGGCCAGCACGATGACCACGCGCTTCCAGAGCGCCTGAGCTTCGAAGGTGCGGCCTCGCTCCTCGGGGAGGATGGGCTCGGTGCGCTTGCTCTCCTCGAGCATCTTCACGAAGCCGCCGAACGGGAGCAGGCCCACGCAGTACTCGGTCTCCTTGCCGCGGATGCGCACGATGCGCGGCCCGAAGCCGATCGAGAAGGTGAGCACCTTCACGCCGAAGATCTTGGCGAACGCGAAATGTCCCGACTCGTGGATGAAGATGAGGGAGCTGACGAGCAGGACGAAGTACAGCAGGTCCACGGCGGGACCCCCTGATTAGCACAGGGTCACGGCGTGCATTTCATGTGGTCGGTCGCGAGGGTCTTGTCGGCGGCGACGTTGAAGTTGCTCGTCGAGACGCACGCGACGGGCACCCCGTCCTCGTCGTAGGTGAGCGTGGCCGCCTGCGCAGTCCAGGTCAGCAGCGGGACGACGTCGAAAATGGGCATCGACTTGGCGACGGCCGGGTCGAGATCCTTGGACGCGACGAGATCGTTCAGCACATCGAGCCCCACCGGCTGCAGGCGGATGCGCATCGTCACCTTGTCGGGCATCTGCGGGAGCACCGCGTTGAGCGCGCGCGGGAAGCGCTGATAGACGTGCGTCTGGTAGAAGCGCGGGTCGGTCGGGTCGAAGGTGACCTGGACCGGCAGCTCGTTGCCCTCGGTGCTGGCCGCCTGCCAGAACATGTTCACCTGGTGCGACTGCGCGTCGAACATGCAGTCGCGCAGCAGCCACAGGTCGGGGTCGTTCTGCACGGACACGACCGGCGTGCCGTCGGGCACGACGCCGCTCTGGTAGATGACGTTCGCGCCCTGGTAGGCGACCACCTCGGCCCAGGCGCGGCGGTCCTGCGCCGATCCGCTCGGCCAGAAGTGGCCGGCGGCCACGTTGTCGACCAGCACGCGCACGCCGCCCTGCTGCGTCACGCAGAGCGCCGTCTGCAGCGTCGTGCCGAGGAAGTCCTGGATGGCCTTCTGTTCGCCCGCGGCGTCGGGGAAGCCGGGCGCGAGCGCGACGTCGACGGCCGGGAAATCGTGCGCGTGATAGTAGCGCGGCGAGGCGCCCGGATACTGGGCGATCGGGATCTGGCCGGTGCTCTGCGCCATGTGGCACTGGCCGCACGTGTCGCCCCCGTGCACGTGCGAGAAGACGGACGACTGCCACTCGGCGAACGTGCGCTCGATGGCGGCGCCCGGCGGCGCGACGATGTCGTGGCAGCCGCCGCACAGGCCCGCGCTGTCGACGCGATCACGGTCGTGCAGGACGGAGTACGTCGACGCGTGCGCGGTGTTGGCGAGCGGATCGGAATACTCGCCGCGCATGACCTGATCGTCCGAGAGCGTCACGGCGGCGTTGTGCGCGCCGTCGACCGATTCGATGCTGTGGCAGAAGAAGCACGTGACGCCCTTCAGCTTCTGCGGCAGCGTGGCGAGGTTCAGCCCGTCGGTGGTCGCGCCCTCGTGCACGGCCATCGGCGCGTGGCACTTCACGCAGAACGTGCCGAGCGCGCCGTTGGTCTCGCGCTGCCCGCGCGCGTTCATCGCGAGGAAGATCGGGTCGTCGGACGCGTAGGCGTGCATGCTGCCGGACCAGTCGCGGTAGTGGTTCGCGTGGCACTGCTGGCAGGTCTGCGGATCGAGCATCGCGTCGCGATCGAGGTACTGCGGCGAGCTCGCGTTGCCGGTGGCGTGGCTGCAGCCGAGCGGCGCGCCCGCGCCGGCCACGGCGAGCGCGAGCGGGCCGAACGCCCAGCCGCTCTTCATCGCCGGCCTCCGGCCGGACGCCGGCTGCCGCGCCGGCGGCGCACCGTCATCAGGGCGAGCGCCGCGGCGAGCGCGAAGCCGGCCGCCCCTCCTCCTCCCACGACGGAGCAACCGCACGAGGACTTGGAGCCCCCGCTTCCGGGAGCCGTCGCGCCGCCGTCGCCGGCGCCCCCCTCGGCGCCGCCGTCGGCCGGAGGGCAGACTCCCGCCTCGGTGCACGCCTGCTCGAGCGGCGAGGACGGGTCGCCGCCGTAGCAGGCGCCCAGGTTCGCGCACAGGCCGTCGAACGGGTTTTGCGGCGGCGTGTCCGAGTAGTTGGTCGTCGTGCATTGCGCGGCCGCGGCGTCCGCTGCGCACGCGATGGCGGAGCTGATGCCGAGCAGGTGCAGCTTCGGCGTGAAGCTCGCGCCACCGTTGGTCGACAGCCCTGCGATGAAGCCGCTCGGCTCGTCGGAGCAGGCCCATAGATCCTTGCCGTGCGTTCGCAGGCACTGCACGTGGATGTTCGAGACCTGCTGGAAAGCGAGGCTCGTGCTCGAGGCGGCGAACAGCCCCTGCTCCTTGTTGCCCACGTACACCTGCGAGCCGTCCTGCGACAGCGCGAAGCCGAGCATCTCGTACTTGGTCGACAGCGGAACGGTGAACGTGTTGCCCCCGTCGCTGCTCACGAACAGGCGCGACTCGCCCTCCGACCGCACGTAGACGCGGTCGGCGTTCGTCGGGTCCACCGCGCCGATGAAGACGCCCGCCTCGGTGTTGGGATCGAACGGGGTGGCGTGCTCCGTCCAGGTCATCCCCTGGTCGGTCGAGACGAAGAGCGACCCCGTGCGCGTGGCCCCCTCGCCGCGGACGCCGGACACGTAGATGCGGTTCTCGTCGCTGGCGGCGACCTCGATCGTCTCGACGATGACGCCCGGATCGATGGGCGTGCCGAGCGGCGACCACGTCGCGCCGTCGTCTGTGCTTTGGAACACCTGCGTGTCGTAGCCGGTGCTGCCGTCGACCCCGGCGTCGGGCGAGTAGGTGGACGCGAGGGCCAGCACGACGTGCGGCGCGTCGGGGCGGACCACCAGGTCCTTGATGTTCTGGTTGACGAGCGCGCCGCCGATGCCGTTCCAGCTGCAGCCCGTGTCGGGCGACACCCACAGCCCCACGTCGCTGCTCTGGGGCGCGATCCCCGCGACGAGGGCGTTCGTCTGCGTCAGCCCGAGCGACGGATCCTGCTGCGAGGTGGCCGGCAAGCCGAGCACGTCCTCGCACAGCCAGGTCCAGGTCTTGCCGTAGTCGTGCGAGAAGAGGATGCCGTAGGTGGTGCGCAGCACCACGAGGTTCGGATCGCTCGGCGAGAAGACGAGCTGATTGGAAGCAGGGAAGCGACCGTTGGCGGCCGCGGGGACCGAAGCGGACAGGACCAGCGCGCCGGCCGCCGCCGCAAGCAAGGCGTTGCGCACGCTCGGCAGCGTAGCGCGCATCCACCGCCGTGGCACGCGCTGCGCGAGCATCCTGCTCGTGACGACGTGGAGCGAGCCCGCTCTCGCGATCGTCACGGCACCCAACTTTGGCCGGCGAGACGCTGCGCCCGGCGGCGTGACTCGAGCCCTCGGCAGGAAACGACGCGCGGCGGATGCAAGACGACGGTCGGCCCGCTGCAAGACGACGGCGGCCCGCTGCAAGAGAAGGGAGGCCCTCTCACCAGAAGACGCGGTCGATTCCCTCACACGAGCAGTCCTCGACGGGCGCCGCCGCCGCGCGGGCCGCCTTGTTGGGGCCTTCATTGCTGCGACTGCTGGTAAGTGTCGGCGAGGTCGTCTGACGTGACGATGCCGATCCCGCCGATGGCGGTCACCGTGAGGTCCTGCGCGAGCACGCGCGTCCGCCACGTCCAACCGGCCGGCAGCGTGAGCTTGGACGCGAGGTTCGGCAGATCGGCCTGGGTCTGCGTGACCTTCTGCGTGCTGTAGGACTGCATCTCGTAGATCTTGCCCTGCGGGTCGACGAGCTCGAACACCGGCTTGGCGGCCGCGAAGAGCACGGTCGTATTGCGCTGGATCTGGTGCAGCACGTAGGGCTTCTGCAGCATCATCGCGTCGGATAGCGGCATGTCGATGCTCCCCGCGTGGCGCATGGCGATGCCGCCGAGGGTCCTGGGCGTCGGGTCGATGAAGCTCGCGCTGACGAACGCGTCCATCATCCAGTAGCGCGGGCCGTTGAGGATGGCCTGGTCCACGCCCTCGTCTTTGGCCACCTGCGCGGCGTCCACCATTCGCCACTGCGCGTCGGGGCAGTCGTTCAGGCCGAAGGTGTTGTACACGTCGACGTGGACGTTCCCGCTGGCGACCGTGGCGAGGAGAATCTCGCAGTAGCGCTGCCCGCGAACGTTGGTCACCATGCCGCCCGCGTCGTGCGAGCCGGCGTCGCCGCCCGTGGCCGCGGCGTCATCACCGCTCCCCGGAGCCGATCCGTCGGCCCCGCTGCTCGACGAGCCGCACGCCGCCAGCGTCAGCACGCCCACGCACACCACCGTCCCGAGCCCGAGCGTGTCTCTCATGCGTGAGAGATTGGTATTCTTACAAACCACAGTCAAGGACGAGCTTTGTAAATCAACCAACAAAGCCTTTGACGCCCTCCGTCGCAGGGAGCAAGTTGCCGTCATGTCGGGCGATCTCCGCGACCGCATCCTCGACGCCGCCGTGCGCCTGCTCGAGCGCGAGGGGCCGCGCGCCTTCCGCCAGACGCGCGTGGCGCAGGAAGCCGGCGTCGAACAGGGGCACCTCACGTATTACTTCCCGCGCAAGGCCGACCTCGCCGAGGGCGTCGTCGAGCGGATCTTGGAGCGGCAACGGGAGGGGGCCGCGCAGGCCGTGCTGCGAGGCGACGGTGACCCGCGGGCGCGCGTCTTCGGCGTGGCCAAGTCGCTCGTGCGCGATCGGAGGCGCACGCGCCTGCTGCTCTCGTTCTTCGTGGAGACGTACGCCGACGAGGCCTCGAGCAAGAAGCTGGACGAGGCGTGGTCCCAGCAGCGCAGAGCCTTCGCCGCGGTCGTGGGGCGCGACGAGGACGACCCTCAGGTGGAGCTCGGCCTCGCGGCCATCCGGGGGCTCGCCCTCGGTCAAGTGATGGCGCCGGTGAGCAGCAAGCGCATCGACGAGCTCGTGGATCAGCTCGTCCGCTGGCTGGGCCTGCACGGAGGCTGAGAGGGATTGCATCGCGTACGAAGCGGGAGCGAACGAGGCGCAACTGGCAGGTCAGGACTCGAACTGGCGCCGAGCGGCGCACGCCAGCGATGCTCGCTGGGTGGCGCCGCGCCGTCACGGGCGACAAGGCTCTCGGAAAGTACGCGGCGAGTTCGGCGGCGAGCCCGAAGGGTGGGCCGGCTCCGGTCGGCTCGACCTCTCGACGATGAGCCGCCTATCGTCAGGGCGTGCCGCCCCCGTGCCGCCTCTTCGTCATTCCGGCGCGTGATGCGCCAGTCGCGGCGATTCTCCGACGAGGACCGAGCACGTGGTACCAGGTCATCGCCTGGGACACGCAACGCGACGTTTTCACGGAGGGCGCTTGGTTCAGGGGCCGCATCTACGAGGAGAAGTGCGACGTCTCGCCCGATGGGGCGCTGCTGCTCTACTTCTGTCACGGCGGGCGGTCTCGGCCGGGCTACACGCACGCATGGACGGCCGTGAGCCGGCTGCCGTGGCTCTTCGCGCTGGGGCTCTGGCCGTGGGGCACGACCTACGGTGGTGGCGGACGGTTCGTTGGCAAGCGCGAGATCGTGTTGCGGACCGGGATGCCGCCAAAGGCGCACCCTGACCATGTCGGCGTGGGGCTTGTGGTTTCCGCGGGCGACACCCCGGTCCATCGATCGACCGGCATCGACGGGACGGATTGGTCCGGCATCGATCACGGAGGCCGCGTCATCTTCTGCCGCGCCGGGAGGGTCTTCCGACGGGAGCGCGACGGACACGACCGAGAGGTGGCCGACTTCAACGACCATGTGCCCGCGCCCATCGAGCCGCCCGAATGGGCTACGGCACCCCTCGCGCGCGCGAGCCCACCCCCGCAGAAACGATCGAGATCCAGGCGGTAGCTCGATCGAGAGCCGTGACGATAAGAGGAAATGGTCCTCAAGCGCCGCGACTGGTCACACCCCCAAGTCATCGCTAGCTTGGTTTCGTGGCCGACCTGGTTGACCGCCTCGCTCGTTCCCTCGTCCTTGGAGCGCTCCTCGACGAGCTGACGGTGCGGTTCGGCGGTTACGAACTCGTGTCGCACTGGACGCAGGGCGAGTTCCACCACGACGTCGTGTTGCGGCTGCCAGACGCCGCCGAGCGCGAGCTGCCCGGTCGCGTGCTCGTCATCGCCACCAACTGCAACGGAGGAATCAAGGAGGTGCTCTCCTTCGCCGAGGTCCCGGGTCGGCGCGCTCTATGGCACCACCGCTGCCCCGACGTTCACGACTTCGACGGCGAGCTGGCACCCATCCTCGCCCGAGCCGTGACCGAGCACTGGTTCGACCCGTGCGAGCTTCTCGCCGCGAACGCTCGAAGCGAGCTGCGCCCCGAGTACCGGCGCCGGCAAGAGGGTGGCGGCTGGGAGTACGCCGGGGCTGGCGGCGCGTGCCGTCGCTCGAAGGCGCAGTAGAGGACGGCGAAGCTCGATCGCCGACCCATCCCGGCGGCCGTTTCAGGCTTGCCGCGAACGATTCCGTGTTGACCTTCGCCTTGAAGACGCCGCCGACACCGAAGACGCCGCCGACGCCCAGGACGCGTTGCATGGCGGTCGAACGTACTCGTCCGTGGGAGGCCGTCGTCGACGGGTGCGGCGCGGTGACCGCGCTAGGCTGTGTGGGAATGGATGGCCTGCGCGGCCGTCGGACGAACATCCCATGCGCTTCCCCTCCGTCCACGCCGTCCTCGCCCTCCTGGCCGCGGCCTCCATCCTCACTCCCGGGCTCGCTCGTGCCGACCCACCGTCGCCGGAGTTGATGGCTCGCCTCGCCGCCACCTCGGCGACGATGGACGAAGTGCGCAAGCGCGCGAGCTACACGATGGAGGGACACATCGACACGCTCGACGGCGACGGCAACGTTTCCAGCGTCGAGACGACGCGCGCGCGCGTGGAGAGGGACGGCGGCCGCACACACCTCGTGATCGAGAAGGCGACCAAGGACGGCAAGGACGTGACCGACGAGGAGCGCAAGAAGGCCGCCAGGGAGGAGGGCAAGCACGACGAGGAGAAGCAGAAGGCTCGCATCGACATCCCGTTCCTCGCTGCGGTGCAGCCCAAGTACGTCTTCGATCAGGTCGAGACCGATCCCAAGGACCCGACCCGCGTGCGGATCGCCTTCACCCCGAAGGAGCCGGACGAGCACTCGGTCGAGGGCTCGGCCTGGGTGGACACCCGCGCAGGGCAGTTTCTGTCGGCGGGGTTCAAGGTGAGCAAGCCCGGGTTCTTCGTCGACTACGTCCACGTGACCGTGGAAGTCGGCGCCCGGACGGAGCTCGGCCCCGCCGTCTCGCGCATCACCTTCGACGGCAAGGGCGGCTTTCTCTTCATCCACAAGCACTTTCGCGGCAGCGAAGCGCTGAGCAACTACGCGATCGGGCCCAAGAGCTGAAAGGCCGCGCCGGCGCGCTCCGGCGTCACCTAGAGGCCTGCGCGACGCGTCGCGCGCAGCGTGGCGTTCTTCTTCTAGAGGTGGCCGTACGCATCTTTCGCCGGGAGTTACGCAAGCTTCGAGTCGCGTCGCGCCTTCTTCGGGATGCGCGACGATTTCTCCGGGATGCGCGACGCATTCTCTCGAAGGAGGTGCGCAACCTTCGCAAATCGTCACGATTTCTCTCCAAAGCGCCTCTCTTGCAGGGAAACGCGTCGCGATTTCTTCGAGGGGCGAGGCGCATTCTTCGAGTTGCGGTGCTGATTCTTCGACTCGCGCCGCGTCTTCTTCGACTTGCGTTGCTCGTTCTTCGACTTGCGCCTCGATTTCTGCGACTTGGCGCGCGATTTCGAGAGAATGCGCGGCGCATTCGTCGCAAATCGTGGCGCATCTCGAAGGAGGCGAAGCGCCAGTCGAAGGTTGACGACGGGATGGGCTCCGGAAAGCTCGGTCAGGCGGCCGCCGCGTCGCTCCGTTCCGAGTCTTCTCGCTCCTCTTGCCGCGAGCGCAGGCGCGAGAGCCCCCTCTCTTCGACCAGATCGCCGAGCTTCTTGCGCATCCTCTCGAGGCGACCGCGCACCGCGGCCTCGGAGAGATTCAGCTCGTCGGCGATGGTCTTCGCGTCTTCGTCGCAGACCACCGCTTCGAGGATTTCCCACCGCCTGGCGGGCATCTCGCCGCACGCGAAGAAGTTCGTCGTGCGCAGCGGCTCGCCCGCTCGCGCCGCGGCGCTACGAGCGCTCCGCGATCACCAGCCACTCCAGATCACCGAGCGGCTCGACGCGCGCCTTCCACGACGGCGACAGCGCCGCGCGCCACTCGTCGTCGGAGAGCACGCGCGCCTCGATGGACGCGCCGACGGTCAGGTCCTCGTACAGGCACGTGCGCGGCCCCGTGCGGCGGAGGCGCTTGTCGGGCGAGGCGGGGAGCGCCCCGAGCCGATCGAGCCACGCGGGCGACGGCGCCTCGGCGATCCACGCGCCCCCCGGGCGCACGACGCGGGCGAGCTCGCGGGCGAGGCGCGCGACGGCGTCGTCGTCGGGCGCGTGCGCCAGCGTGCCGTGCAGCGCCAGGGCGGCGTCGAACGCGCCCTCGGGGAAGGGGAGGGGGCCCCAGAAGTCCGCCTGCACGAGCGGCACCGGCCGGGACCGGCGCGCGCACCGCTCGAGCATCGCGCGCGAGACGTCGAGGCCCGTCGGCGCGTGGCCGGCGTCGAGCAGCGCGGCGAGCTCGCGTCCGGTGCCGACGCCCAGATCCAGCACGCGCGCGGGCGCGGCGGGCAGCTCGCGAAGGACGCGCTCGAGGCGGCGGCGCGATTCGGCGGCCGGGAGCGCGTACTCGCGCTCGTAGCGGCCCGCGATGGCGTCGAAGAAGCGCTCGGCCTCGGTGCTCATCGACGCACCAGATCGCAGTAGGCGAGGTAGGTCGCTTCGTGCACGCCGGCGAGGGCGATCGCGCGCGCGAGCAGGCGGGCTCGGGCCTTCTCGCTCCACGGCTCCTCGCGCACGCGTCGGGCCCCGCGCCGGTGCGCCGCCCCGAGGCGCGCGCCGAGGTGGCGGACGAGCGGCTCGAGATCGTCGGCGTTCAGCTTCGTGTAGTCGAGCTTGTCCTCCTGGGGCGCGAGGCGCCGCACGAACATCGAGGTGCCGCGCAGGCGCGTCGTGCCGGCCATGCGCGGCGGGTGCTCGAGGCAGGACCGCAGCGCCTCGAGCACGCGCTCGGCCGGCTCGAGCCGAGGAGGGCGGACGAGGCACGCCGACGACGGCGTGCCCTCGGCCTTCATGTCGAAGATCCACGCCCCGTCGCGGCCCCCCTTGCCGCGAGCGAGCAGCGCCAGGCGCAGGCAGCCGAGGCTGCCGGTGCCCGCGACGCGGAAGGCGACGTCGATCACCTCGAGGGCCTCCGCCGGGGGCCGCTCCGGGGCCGGCAGCTGCCCGGCGTACTTGCGCAGAGCCCGCTCCGCCCTCGCGCGCAGCTTGGGTCCTACGCTCTCGTAGCGCGCGTCGCGCACGAAGCGGCGCTCGCCGCGGACCACCCTGGTCCGCCCGTCGAGCAGCTCCTCGCGGGTGCGCGAGCGCACCTTGTCGACCAGCGCCTTCACCGCGCGCGGCGGCGCCGGCGTCCTGCGTGCATGGAACGCGGCCCCCACGTACGCGTCGAGCAGCGCGTCGCACAGCGAGAGCGCGCGCGGCCCGTCGGCCCCCATCTCGCGGCCGCCGAGGAGGACGCTCGTGAGCAGGCGCAGCACGTCGACTCGCCACGGACCGACGAAGGCCTCGTCGAAGTCGTTCAGATCGAACGCGACGCGCTCCTCGGCGCGCGTGGCCTTCGTCTCGGACACCGACAGCGGCTCCGGGCGGTAGGCGCCGAAGTTCTCGAGGTGCGCATCGCCGACGACCCAGCCCTCCCCCCGAGGTCCCTCGGCCAGCTCCGGATGGCGCTCGAGCAGCTCGTAGAAGAGCGGCGCCGAGCCGCGGAGCAGCGCCAGGGGCGACTGGGCCATGCGCTCGGCCTTGTGCGCCAGCAGGTGGGGGAAGCGCTCGGTGCGCTCGCGGTCGATGTCCAGCTGGCGCTTCGCCAGGCGCAGCGGGTCGACGGGGATCATCGTTCGGTACCCTATCGCGAGCCGGGTGGGTGCGACATGGGAGCCGCGATGGTGCTCGCGCGATCCATCGCGAGCGCGCGCGCGCGCGTGCGCGACCGGTCGCGACGCGGGCCGCGGGCGTCGGCGGATCGGTGTCCCCCCGCGCCGAATTGCCCTGCAAATTCGAGGTCGGCCGTGACGGTGCGAGTATTGCTGAGGAGCGGGGCATGCGTCCCTTGCTCGCCGCCGCCGCGGCGGCCGCTGTCCCCGCGGTCATGGGCCTCGCCGGCTGCGGGAGCGCCGGCCCCACGCAGAACGACGAGGCCGTGGCCACCACCAGCTCCGCGCTCACCGGCAATGACGTCGCGAGCCTCGCGCTCGCCAACGTCGGCGGGATGGCCTGCGCGAAGAACAGCCTCGGGGGCACGAGCTTCGACTCGAGCTGCACGGGCAACGGCGGTCAGCCGGAGTACTGGTGCGCCGACTTCGCGCGCTGGGTCTGGGAGCACGTCGGGGCCGGGAACACTTCGGAGCTGACCGCCGCGGCGGGGAGCTTCTACGTCTACGGCCAGAACCACGGCACGCTGTCGAACACGCCGGAGATCGGCGACGCGGTCGTCTTCAACTACCACGGTGGTGGCGTTGCCGATCACGTCGCGCTCGTCTCGCAGGTGAACTCCGACGGCACGATCGAGACGGTCAGCGGCGACTGGAACGGCCAGAGCGGAACCGAGGCTCAGTTCTCGAGCACGTCGCACGTCGTGCTCAACTCGCCGGCGTACCCCGGCACCGTCGGATCGTCGCCCGGGATCATGGGCATGACGATCAGCGGCTTCATCAAGCCGGTGGGCGTGGACGTGCCGTACGCCGCCACGTACGTCGGCCAGAGCTTCCCGCTCGCGAGCACGGCCCTGCAGATGGTCGAGGGGCAGACGATCCCGTCGTACATCGAGCTGAAGAACGCCGGCACCAAGACCTGGGACTCGAGCACGCACCTGGGCACGACGCAGCCGCGCGACATGAAGAGTCCCTTCGCCGACGGCACGTGGCTGGCGGACAACCGCCCGGCGGGCGTGACCGGGACGGTGGCCCCCGGCGGAACGTACAAGTTCCAGTTCGACCTGCACGCTCCCGACGAGCCGGGGACCTACTACCAGTACTTCGGCGTCGTGCAGGACGGCGTCGCCTGGTTCAGCGATCCGGGTCAGGGCGGTCCGCCGGACGACGACCTCGAGGTGCAGGTGCAGGTCATCGCGCCCGAGTACCGCGGCGACTTCAAGGACCAGTCCTTCCCGCTCGCGCCCAGCGCCCTGACCGTGCACCAGGGCGACGTGGTCGACGGCTACATCGAGCTCACCAACAGCGGCACGCAGCCATGGAAGGCGGGCGAGACCAAGCTCGCGCCGATCCCGCGCGACAAGGCGTCGTCCTTCGCCGACCCGTCGTGGCTGTCGCCGACGCGCATCTCGACCGTGGCGCAGGACGTCGCGCCGGGCAGCGTCGGGCACTTCGACGTGAAGCTCGACGCGACGCAGGTGGGCGACTTCCAGGTCACCTTCGGCCTCGTCGAGGAGGGGGTGACCTGGTTCGCCGATGCGCTCAAGGGGGGCGGGCCCGCGGACGGGCTCCTGCGCGTGCACCTGGTGGTGGTGCCGCCGGGCGCGCCGCTCGATGCGGGGCTTCCTCCGGGCAGCGGCGGCGACGACGGCGGCGTCGCCGCGGGCGATGACGGCGGCGGCGGCAGCAGCGACGACGGCGGCGCCGGAGGCTGGAACGGCTCGACCGGCGGCACCGGTGGCTGCTCGATGGGCGCGGCGTCGGGCGGCGCCTCGTCGTGGGCGGTGGCCGCCTGCGCGCTGATGACGGCCGCGCTCTTGCGCCGCCGTCGGTCGCGTCGGCTTTGATAACCTGCGGTGCGTGTCGACCCACACGACGCGCGCCGCGCGAGCGGCGGCCCTCTCTTCGCCGTCGCTCGCGCCCTCGGCGCAGATGCGCGCCGCTGCGTGGAAGCTGGCGTTGCCGGCGCTCGGGGTCGTGTACGGCGACATCGGCACGAGCCCGCTCTACGCGCTCAAGGAGTGCTTTCAGGGGGAGCACGCGGTCGCCCACGACGCCGCCAACGTCTACGGCGCGCTGTCGCTCGTGTTCTACACGCTGACCTTCGTCGTCACGATCAAGTACCTCACGTTCATCCTCCGCGCCGACAACCACGGCGAGGGCGGCATCCTGGCGCTGCTCGCGCTCGTTCCCCAGAAGAAGGACCGGTCGCCGCTGCGCGGTCCGGGGTTCATCGCGCTCCTCGTCATCTTCGGCGCGGCGCTGCTCTACGGCGACGGCGTCATCACCCCCGCCATCTCGGTCATCTCGGCGGTCGAGGGGCTCGAGATGGCGACCTCGGCGTTCCGGCCGCTCGTGGTGCCGCTCACGGTGGCGATCCTGCTCGTCCTCTTCCTCGTGCAGAAGCGCGGCACCGCGCGCGTCGGCGGCGTGTTCGGGCCGGTCATGCTCGTCTGGTTCGTGCTCATCGGCGTGCTCGGCGCTCGCGAGATCGTGCGCACGCCGGCCATTCTGCAGGCGCTCGACCCGCGCCACGCGGTCGTCTTCTTCGTGCACAACCGCGCCAGGGGCTTCCTGGCCCTGGGCGGCGTCGTGCTCACCATCACCGGTGCCGAGGCGCTGTACGCCGACATGGGCCATTTCGGGCCGGGGCCGATCCGCCGGTCCTGGTTCGTGCTCGTGTTCCCGGCCCTGCTGCTGAACTACTTCGGTCAGGGCGCGGCGCTGCTGCGCAACCCGAGCATCGTGGGCAATCCGTTCTACGGCATCGTCCCCGGCTGGGCGCTCTACCCGACCGTGATCGTCGCGACGGCGGCCACGATCGTCGCCTCCCAGGCGCTCATCTCGGGCGCGTACTCGCTCACCCAGCAGGCCGTGCAGCTCGGGTTCTTCCCGCGCGTGAGCATCGTGCACACGTCGAGCCACGCGGAGGGGCAGATCTACATCCCCGAGATCAACTGGATGCTGCTCGTCGCGTGCGTCGGGCTCGTGCTCGGGTTCAAGAGCTCCGACGCGCTCGCGGGGGCCTATGGCATCGCGGTGACGGGCACGATGGCCATCACGAGCATCACCTACTACGTCGTGACGACCCGCACGTGGGGATGGTCCTTCTGGAAGGCGGCGCCGCTCGCGGGTGCGTTCCTGTTCGTCGATCTGGCGTACTTCGCCGCGACCTCGGCCAAGCTGTTCGAGGGGGGCTGGTTTCCCATCCTGCTCGGCATGGGCGTCTACACGGTGATGACGACGTGGAGCGCGGGTCGCCGGCATCTGGCGGCCCAGATGGCGAAGGCGATGTTCCCGCTCGACCTGTTCCTGGAGGACGTCGCGCGAGGGCAACCGGTGCGCGTCAAGGGTACGGCCGTGTTCATGTCGTCGAACGCGAACGGCGTCCCGCCCGTGCTCCTGCACCACTTCAAGCACAACCAGTGCCTGCACGAGCAGGTCGTGCTGCTGACGGTCCTGTCGATGCACGTGCCGGAGGTGTCCCCCGTCGATCGCGTGTTCATCGAGGAGCTGTCCGCGGGCTTCTTCCGCGTCACCGTGAAGTACGGCTTCATGCAGGATCCCGACATCCCGTCGGCGATGGCGGAGTGCGCGCGCCGTGGGCTCTCCGTGCGGCCGGAGAAGACCAGCTATTACCTCGGCCGCGAGACGCTCCTCCCCACTGGGGCCGCCAGGATGTCGAGGTGGCGCAAGGCCCTCTTCGCGTTCGTCTCGCGCAACGCCGTGCCCGCGACGGCGTACTTCGGGCTGCCCCCCGGGCGCGTGGTCGAGCTCGGGATGCAGATCGACCTCTGAGGCGTCGTGATCGGGGCGCTCCTCGGCAGGTCCGTCGTGCGCCGGCTCGCGTGGCCGCCCGGCGTGCGCGTCGTCGGCGTCGGCGGAACCACGTTCGGCGGATCGGGCAAGACGCCGCTCGCCATCGCGTGCGCCGCCGAGCTCGCGGCGCGCGGCGCCCGGGTCGCGCTGGTGGGACACGCCTACCGCGCGAGGCCGGGGCGGCCGCGCGTCGTGTCGGCCGGCGACCCGCTTCGCGAGGTCGGCGACGAGGCCCTGGTCGCCGCGCGCGCGCTCGAGCCGCTCGGCGTGCGCGTCGTCGTCGCGCCGACGCGGGCCTGCGCCATTGCGCTCGCGTCGCGCGAGGCGGACACGCTGGTGGTCGACGGCGTTTTGCAGTCCGCGCCGGTGCGCGTCTCGCTCGCGCTGCTGGCGGCCGATGCAGCCGAGCCCTGGGGCCGGAGGAAAGCCGTTCCGCCCTTGGGGTACCTGCGCGCCCCGGCCGAGGCGCTGCTCGGAGCGTGCGACATGGTCATCACGGTCGGGGATGGTGGTCGTGCGACGCTCATCTCCGAGGGCGCGTGGATCGGGGGCACGCTGCACCCCTGGCGCGCTCTGGCGACCCGGCGCCTCGGCCTCGTGTGCGCGCTGGCGCGCCCCGAACGGGTCGTGCGGTTCCTCGCCGGACGGGGGATCCGCCCGCACGCGCTCCTGTGCTGCCGCGATCACGGGCCGCTCGGCCGCCGCACGATCGCCCGCGCGGCGCGCGCGCGCGTCGACCTCTGGCTCGCGACGCCCAAGTGCGCGCTGCACGTGGCCGCCGAGGCCCCCGGCCTGCCGCTGGCGACCATCGACCACGCGCTCGCGCTGCCGCCCGGCCTGCGCGCGGGTCTCGCGGCGCTCGCGCCGGTGCCTTGACCGGCGCCTCGGCGGGCCATAACCTCAAATGTCGCGGGACAATTGGACAAAATGCCGAGCTGAGGCCGCGCGCGTGAGCGAGTCCGAGGAGAAAACTCGAGTCACAGCCATCGTGCAGAAACCACTGGGCGGCCCGGACGGCGTGCCCAAGGGGAACGACTGCCTCGTGGTCATCTACACGAAGGAGCCCGCGCTGCTCGGTCGGCGCTTCGTGCTCGACTCGAGCCCCATTCGCATCGGCCGCGGCGCGGAGAACCACATCGTGCTCGAGGGCGACAGCGTGTCGCGCCGGCACGCGCATTTCGAGCAGCGCACGGGCGCATGGTGGTGCGTCGACGACGGGTCGACCAACGGCTCGTACGTCAACGACGAGCAGATCATGCGCGAGGCGCGCCTCGGGAACGGCGACCGCATCAAGATCGGTCCGACCATCTTCAAGTTCCTGAGCGGCCACGACGTCGAGGCGCAGTACCACGAAGAGATCTACCGCATGACCATCATCGATGGTCTGACGCAGGTGCACGTCAAGCGGTACCTCCTCGAGGCGCTCGACAAGGAGCTGATGCGCGCCCGCCGCCACGCGCGCGACCTGTCGTTTTTGATGCTCGACATCGACCATTTCAAGAAGATCAACGACGTGCACGGTCACCTCGCGGGAGACTACGTGCTCAAGGAGGTGGCGCGCCTCATCCAGCAGCGCATCCGCCGCGACGAGGTGCTGGCCCGCTACGGCGGCGAGGAGTTCGCCATCATCCTGCCCGAGACGAACCTCGAGGGCGCGCGCGCGCTCGCCGAGGGGCTGCGCGAGCGCATCGAGCAGAGCCGGTTCGTCTTCCAGGGCGAGGTGATCCGGGTGACGATCTCGATCGGAGTGGCCATGCTGCACGACGGAGATCGAGCGAGCCAGGACCTCATCAAGCGCGCCGACGAGAAGCTGTACGAAGCGAAGCGCGCGGGGCGCAACCGCGTCGTCGCGTGAGCGCGGGGCAGCAACTCCCCGAGGTGAGCATCCCGCCGCCCGGGCCGCGCTCGCGGGAGCTCGCGGCGAGGCTCGCGGCGGTCGAGTCGCCTTCGGTCGACGCCCGGCGGGAGGCGCGCGCGCGCCAGAGCGGCGCCGATCACGCACCCATCGTCTACGCCGAGGGCCTTGGGGCCAACGTCGTCGACGTGGACGGCAATCGCTACGTCGACATGGCCGCCGGCTTCGGCGCGCTGCTGCTCGGTCACGTGCCGCCGCAGGTCGCCGGCGCGATCGACGAGCAACGCGAGCGTCTCTGGCTCGCGCTCGGCGACGTGTACGCGTCCGACGCGAAGCTCGTGGTCTGCGAGCGGCTCGCCGCGCTGTACCCGCGCCCGGGCGCGAGGGTCATGCTGGGGGCCAGCGGCGCCGACGCGGTGACCGCCGCGCTCAAGACGGCCGTGCTGGCCACCGGACGGGCCGGCGTCGTGGCGTTCGAGGGGGCGTACCACGGCCTGTCGCACGGCCCGCTCGCCGCGTGCGGGCTGCGGCCGAGCTTCCGCGAGCCGTTCGCCGAGCAGCTCAACGCGCGCGTGACGTTCGCGCCCTATCCGCACGACGAGGCGTCGCTGGCGGCGAGCCTCGAGGCCGTGCGCGGGGCGCTCGCGCGCGGCGACGTCGGAGCCGTGCTGGTCGAGCCCGTCCTGGGGCGCGGCGGCTGCGTCGTGCCCCCGGCGTCGTTCCTCCCGGCGCTGCGCGCGGCGTGCGGCGAGGCGGGTGCGCTGCTCGTCGCCGACGAGGTCTGGACGGGCCTCGGCCGCAGCGGAGCGTGGCTCGCGAGCGTCGACGCCGGCGTCGTGCCCGACGTCGTCTGCCTCGGCAAGGGGCTGGGCGCGGGGCTGCCCATCAGCGCGTGCATCGGCAGCGAGGCGGCGATGCGGGCCTGGGGCGCCCACGGCGGGTCGACGATCCACACGGCCACGCACTTCGGCGCGCCGCTCGCGTGCGCGGCCGCCGTCGCGGCGCTCGACGCGCTCGAGGAGGGCGCGCTGGCCGAGCGGGCGCGCGCCGTCGGCGAGCGGTGGATGCGGCGCCTCGTCGCGCGCACCGTCGGGCGAGGCGTCGCGCAGGTGCGAGGGCGTGGGCTGATGGTGGGCGTGGCGCTCGAGGGCGGGGCGGGGCGCGCGCTGACGGTGATGCGCCGGCTGCTCGAGCGCGGGTGGATCGTGCTCACCGGGGGCGCGTCGGGCGACGTGCTCACGATGACGCCGCCGCTCGACGTCGCCGAGCACCTGCTCGACGCGTTCGCGGACGCCCTCGCGGACTCGCTATGACCGCCGCGCGCGAGAGCGACGCCCTCCACGAGCGCGCGCGCGCCTTCGTGCGTGCCTTCGAGCGCGGCGCGTCCATGCCCGAGCCGTTCGACGCGCTGGCGACCGACCTCGCTCGCTTCCAGGCGAGGTACGTCCCCGGCTACGCGCGCCTGTGCGCCGCGCGCGGCGTCGACACGGCGAGGATCGCCCGCGCGTGCGACGCGCCCGCCGTCCCGACCGACGCGTTCAAGCTCGGGCGCGTGTCGGCGTTCGCCCCTTCGGAGGCGGCCGTCGTGTTCCGCACCAGCGGGACGACCATCGGCGCGCGCGGCGAGCACGCGATGCGCCGCACCGGCACCTACGACGCGGCGGCGGTCGCCTTCGGGCGCCGGATGCTCGCTGCCGGCTGGCGCGAGCGCGTGCCGGTGCTCGTCGTCGGACCCTCGCCCGAGGAGGCCGCCGACTCGTCGCTCACGCACATGTGCGCGCTCTTCGTGCGTGCGTTCGGCCTGCCGGCGTCCACCGAACGGACGTACTTCGTCCGCGCGGGCGCGCTCGACGTCGACGGCCTGTCCGTGCGCATCGCCGCCCTGCCGCGCGCCTCCCCGGCGCTGGTGCTCGCGACGAGCTTCGCGCTCGTGCACCTGCTGGACGCCTCGGGTGCGCGATCGCTGACGCTGCCCGCGGGGAGCCGCGTCATGCAGACGGGCGGTTTCAAGGGCAAGGCACGCGAGGTCGCGGCCGACGAGCTCCGGCGCGCCGCCGCGGGTGCGTTCGGCGTGCACGAGCGGGCCATCGTCGGCGAGTACGGCATGACCGAGCTGTCGAGCCAGTTCTGGGAAGCGGTCGCCGTCGACGCTTCGTCGCCCCACGGCGTGTACGTCGAGCCACCGTGGGCGCGCGTCGTGCCGGTGGATCCGGACACGCTCGCGCCGGTGCCTCACGGCGAGGTCGGCATCGCCCGCATCGAGGACCTCGCCAACGTCGACGGCGCGTTCGCCGTGCTCGCGCAAGATCGCGTGCGCCGCGTCGCCCGCGGCTTCGAGCTGCTCGGACGCGCGAGCGGCGCTGCGCCGCGCGGCTGCTCGATCGCGCTCGACGAGATGCTCTCCGGGGAGGCGGCGCGATGAGCCGGAGCGCCGAGCGGCGCGTGGCGGACGTGCGCCGCCTGCTCGCCGCATCGCGCTCCGTCTACGAGCAGCGCGCGCGGTGGGTGCCCGAGCTGGCGCTCGCGACGGGGCTGACGCCCCAGGGGGTGGAGCTCGGGTTCGAGTCGCTCGAGCGCGACGCCGACGAAGACGAGGTGCGGGCGCTCGTGGCGCGCGTGCCGGAGGCCGAGGGCGTGCACGTCGTGCTGTCGGCGAACGTCTTCGTCGCCCCGCTGCGCGCCATCGCGCTCGCGCGCGCCGCCGCCGAGCGCGTGACGGTGCGCCCGTCGCGGCGCGATCCGGTGGTCGCCCGAGCGCTCGTCGACGCGCTGCGCGACGACGCCGTCGTCCTCGTCCCCGGGCGGGACGTCGCCGCCGTCGACCGGGGCGAGATCCACGTGTACGGGCGCGACGAGACGATTGCGGCGGTGCGCTCGGCCGTGCGCCCGGGCGTCGTCGTGCGCGCGCACGGCGCCGGGCTCGGCGTCGCCGTCGTGACGCGCGCCGCCGACGTCGCGGGCGCGGCGGCGTCGCTGGCGCCCGACGTCGCGGCGTTCGATCAGCGCGGATGCCTGAGCCCGCGCGTCGCGTTCGTCGAGGGCGACGAGGACCGGGCCGTCGCCTTCGCCGGCGCGCTGCACGCGGAGCTGCGCGCCTGGGAGGCGCGCGTGCCGCGCGGCGAGCTCACGGCGCAGGAGCGAGCCGACGCGGCCCGCTGGTGCGACACGCTGGCGTTCGTCGGCCGCCTATGGCGCGGGGCGGCACACGCCGTCGCGTCCCTTCCCCCCGGCGCCTCCCTCGCGGTTCCTCCCGCCGGCCGTCACGTGCTCGTCGTGGGCGAGCCGGACCTCGCCGCCGTCGCCGCGCGCGTCGCCCCCATCGCGCGCTTCGTCGTCGCCGTCGGGAGCGACGACCCCGGGCGCGCATCGGCCGCCGTGCCGTCGCACGCGCGCGCGTCGGTGCTCGGACGGATGCAGCGGCCGCCGCTCGACGGGCCCGTCGACCGGCGGTCAGTCTGACGCGCCGTCGGCGCTGGCCTCCGATGCGTCGTCGCCCGCGGCCGGCGCGCAGTCCTCGTCGCCCAGCGTGCACGGGAAGCACGACGGATCGGTGATGCACGTCCATCGCGGGCCGTCGGAGGTCGATCGGCAGTAGCAGCCCGCGGACGCGTCGCCGCAGGCGAAGCAGCGAACGGGGCTCGCCGTCGGGCACGGCGCGCCCGCCTCGGTGAACTCGGTGCAGATCGCCGGCTCGGAGCCGTCCGTGTCGTCGGCGGTGGTCGCGTCGCCGGCGCCCGCGTCGCCCGCCGCGTTGCCGTTCGAGCACCCGGTCACGGCCAGCGCCGACGCGAGCGTGAGCCAGAGCCGCGAGCGCATGGGGCCCGCGTAAGTTACCTCGCGACGCCGGGTCGCGGTACCTTGGGGGCGCGCGATGGACGTCTGCCCCCGATGCGGCAAGCCTGCACACGGCGACGGGGGCTGCTCGCCGCCGAGCCTGCCTCCAGCGCCGAGCCTGGCGCCTCCGGCGGGCGCCTCCATGCCTCCGCTGGGCATGAGCGGCGGCTTCTCGACCTCGCAGAGCGCCGCGTCGCGGGCGCTTCGCATGCTCAAGACGCAGCTCAATCTCGCGCTCGGTCAGCGCGAGGAGGACCCGGAGCGAGCGTGGCTGGAGGTGGTCGGCGTGCGCGAGCGGCTCGACGCCGTCGTCGGCGAGGCGAAGGACGACGCGCTGCTCGCGGCGGACGTCGCGCGCTTCCGCGCCAAGCTGCGCGAGCAGGTGGAGAAGCTGACGCGCGAGCTCGGCGACGAGCTCATCGCGCCGCTCTACTCGTGGGTCGATCTGCTGCGGCAGCGCGCCCGGCTCGACGTCGAGGTCGAGACCGCGAAGGAGCGCGTCGCGCAGGCGCGAGCCTCGCGCGGGGCCCCTGCGCTGGGGCCGCTGACGACGGCGGACGAAGCTCAGGCCGCGCTCACGGCGGCCGAGACGGAGCTCGCGCGCTTCGAGGCCGACGTACCGCGGGCCCCGGTGCAGCAGGTGCTGGCGGTCTGGGCCGAGTCCGGCGGCGACGCGCTGCGCCCGACGCTTCCCCTGGATCCGGCGGTCGTGCGCGCGCGCGGGCTCGCCGCCCGTCGTGTCCTCGATCGCCTGCGCGGCCGGCCGCCGGGGCTCGTGCCGTACGCCGGCTCCCGCCTCGAGCTGATCGTCGTGCCAGCCATCGGCACGTGCGCGCTGCTCGCGTCGGCCGTCACGCTGGCGTCGTCCGGCTCGCGCGCCGCCTTCGGCATCGTCGCCGTCGCCGGCTGGGTGACCTTCGCCGCCGCGCTCGGCGTCAGCGCCTTCGCGCGCCAGCGCGCATCGGCCGAGCGAGCCGCCGCGATCGACGCCGTGTGGCACCACACGCTCTTCTCCGAGCAGACATCGTCGCTCGAGCTCGAGGTCGGCTGGCTACGCGCGCTGTCGGCCGCGATGCGCGCGCGCCGTGCGTTCGACGAGCACCGGGGCGAAGGGGGGCAGCTCGACGAGCTCGCGAAGCGGCGCCCCGATCTCGAGCCGGTCGTCGCCGACGTCGCGCGCTCGCGCACGACGCCGCTCCACGGCGCGTGATCGTCGATCTCGAGTCGCGAGGCCGGCCGCTCAGGCCGGAGCCTTGTCCGGGATGATCTGCACGCGCCGCTGCGGCTCCTCGCCCATGCTCTCGGTGCGTACGCCCTTGATGTCGCGCAGCGCCATGTGGACGATGCGCCGTTCGCGCGCGCTCATCGGGTCGAAGGTGATGACCTTCCCCTCGGTCGCCACGCGCTGCGCCAGCCGCCGCGCCATCTGCGCGAGCTGGTCCTCGTGACGCGCGCGGTAGCCCTCGGCGTCGACGATGACGTGCCGCCGCGCCTCGCCCGGCCGCACGACGACGCGCGCGGTCAGGTACTGGATGGCGTCGAGCACGTTCCCCTTCTTGCCGATGATGCGGCCGGCGTCGGGCCCCTCGATCTCGATGCGGATCTCGTCGGGCGTCCCCTCGCCGTCGTTCGGCGCGAGGATCACCTCGACGTTCATCTGCATCTTCTCGACGAGCGTCCGCACGAACGCGAGCGCCTTGAGGGTCTGCGCGTCGGCGCTGGCCTCGTCGACGGCGGGTGTGGAATTCGCTTGCTGCTGCTGCTGCTCCTCAGACACGAGCCTTTCCCTTTCGTAGCGCGGGAGCGGTCGCCCCCTTCTGCGTCTTCTCCGGCGTGACGACGATGTCCTTCCCCGTCGGCGTCGCGGCCGCGACCGCGCTCGCGCCGACGCGCGGGAAGAACTTCTCGATCGCGAGCTGCTGGCCGATGCCGAGCACGCTGCTCGTGATCATGTAGAGCCCGAGCGCCGCCGGCAGGAACAGCATCATCACCGTCATGCCGAGGGGCATGATCCACGTCATCAACTTCTGCTGCATCGCGTCCATGCCCTGCTGGGGCACGATGCGTTGCTGGATGAAGTACGTGCACCCCAGGACGAGCGGCAGGATGAAGTACCTGTCGGGCGCCGACAGGTCGGAGAACCAGAGGAACCGCGTCTGGTAGAACTCGACCGCCGTCTCGAGCGTCGCGTAGAGCGCCCACCAGATCGGCAGCTGCACGAGCGCCGGCAGGCACCCGCCGAGCGGGTTGACCTTGTGCTTGCGCCACAGCTCCATCATCGCCAGGTTCTTGGCCTGCGGATCGTCCTTGAACTTCGCGTTCAGGGCGTCGATCTCCGGCTTGAGCTTGCGCATCGCGATCGTGCTCTTGATCTGCTTCCACGTGAGCGGGAAGAGCGCGATGCGCAGCCCCAGCGTCAGCACGATGATCGCGATGCCCCAGTTGCCGAACGCGAGGTGCGCGTGGATCCAGACGATGATGTCGACCAGCACCTTGGCGACCACCGAGAAGAACCCCAGATTGATGAGGTCCTGCAGGTGCGGCCAGCCGCCGGCCGCCCTCGCGAGCACGCCACGCTCCTTGGGACCGAAGAAGGCGACCTGCCGGTAGGTGAACGACTCGTTGGGGCCGAGCGTGCGCTCCGGGTACGTCAGCTTGGCGTGGTAGACGTCGCCCTCGGCGTCCTTGTCTCCGGGCTTCGCGTCGCCGAGGTACCACCCGCCCTCGGCCAGGAGATCGCACGACGGCTTGTCGCCGCCCGCGCCCGGCGCCGCCTCGAGCGGCACGAGCACCTGTCCGAAATAGGAGTCCGAGATCGCCGTGTAGCGATCGACGAGCGGCTCGCCGTACCAGCCGGTCTGGAACTCCTTGGCGTCCTTCCGGAGGCGCTTGACGTCCTTGCCCCGCGCGCACTCGAGGTCGGTCTGAAAGGGCGACATGCGCCCGAGGTGGCTCTCGACGTCCTTGTTGGTCCGGTAGGCGAACTCCTGGATCGAGGTCTGCTGCTTCTTGGGCGCGTCCGCCAGGTTGGTGAGCGTCGTCTCGACCTTCAGCTCGAAGGGGCGCCCGTCGGGGGTGACGGTCTTGACGATGCGGACGTGGCCCGGGTCCTCGTACGTGAAGCGGCAGCCGGTCTTGAAGTCCGGGTCGAGCTTCCAGTCGAAGCGGTCGTAGCGCACCAGGTCTTCGGGCGACGTGGGCGCGCCCGGACGCGTGCGGAACTCCTCGCGCAGGTTGCGCCAGCGCTCGATGTCGGGCGTCGTCGACATGTCGCCGCGCAGGTCCTTGCGCCCGACGTCGCCGGTCGCGTAGCGCGGATCGGTCAGGTAGAAGTGCGTCAGCCCGGCGCCGCGCGACGAGAGCACCGCGCGGAAGCGGTCACCGTCGATCGTGCACGCCTGCCCCGGCGGGTGCGGCGGCGGCGCCGGCGCCCCGGCCGGGAGGTCGACCCTGTCGGGCACGAAGCCGGGGGCGTCGACGTACGTCGTCTGCGGGATCTCCTGGGCGTGCTCGGTCGATTTCCTTCCGAAGAAGAACCAGTAGCCGCCGAGCAAGAGGACGGCGATGAGCAGTGTGCGGACCAGCGAGTTTCGATCCATGAGTCCTCAGGCCACGCGCTCTTCGCGCTGTCGGCCGGCCGCAGGTTTGGCCAATCGGGCCCCGGCCCCATGGGGGGGCGGGAGGGGCTCGGGCCGGGCCGTGCGCCGCGGCGGGACAGGGTCGTGTCCGCCGGGGTGAAACGGGTGGCACTTACACAGGCGCACGATCGAAAGCAAGCTGCCCCGTAGGGCCCCGTGCTCCTCGAGGCAGCCGACCGCGTACCGCGAGCAGGAGGGCTCGAAGCGGCACACGTTGCCGAGCGTCAGCCGGAGGAGCGGCGAGAGCAGCCGCTGGTAGAGCGTCACGATCGCGACCAGGAAACGGGCGAGCATCAATCCGTGTGCCCTTCGGGCCGTCGGCCGGCCCCAGGTCTGGCCGATGGGGCCCCGGCCCCATCGGGGGGCCGGACCTCACGGCCGTCGGCGGGAGGATGATGCGGGCCAGCCGAACGCGCCAGCGCTTCCGCGGCACGCTTGCGCAGCAGACGCTCGACCGCCCGCCACTCGGCGCGGACGTCGCTCAGCCCGAGCTCGTGCGCCCCGGGGCGGGCAATGACGATGAGGTCCACCCCCGCCGGCAGCAGCTCCGGCCAGGTCCGGAAGCACTCACGGCAGAGGCGCTTCACGCGGTTGCGGCGCACCGCCGTTCCGATCCGCGAGGCGACCACCAGGCCGAGCCGTGGCGGACGGGGCGGGGGCGGCTGAGCTGCGACGAGAAGCGTGAAATGCGGCGTCCCCACGCGCCGGGCGGCGCGCTGCGCACGCACGAACTCGGCGTGGCTGCGCAACCTGCGATCGCGCCAGGGTGCGGGCGCGCCGACGGCAGCCACTTACTTCTTGTAGATGGTCGGCACGAGGCGCTTGCGGCCCTTGCGGCGGCGGTTCTGCAGGACCTTGCGACCGCCCTTCGTCGCCATGCGGGCGCGAAAGCCGTGGGTGCGTGCCCGGCGGACGTTGTGGGGCTGGTAAGTGCGCTTCATGACGGGGGCGCGAAACTAAGCACCAGCCACGTGGATGGTCAAGTGCGCACGCGCTTTTGTTGGTCAACCGCGCTCCGGCGGTGGTTTACTCAGCCTGAAGGAAGTTTGCCGTCCGTACCGCATGCGCGCGCGGTGTGCGCGCGACTCGGCCGATGTCACGGTCGGGGGTAGCGAACGCTGCCCCCGACGCCCCCCTCCGGAGCGACGAATGGCATTCGAGAGCTTGCGCGCGCTGTCCGCAAAGAGCGCTTTTGCTGTCTTGGCCGGCTGCGGCGTCCTCCTGGCCGCGGGGTCCGCCCGTGCCCAGCAGAACACGTTTCACCTCGACCGCCTGGAGGTGCCGGGCGCCCCGGACGACGGGGTCGTGCTGTTCCGGCCGCAGACCATCCATCAGTCGGTCGTGTACGCGCAGCTGGGCATCGGGTTCGAGCTGAACCCGCTGCGCACGAGTAACATCACCAACGATCCCGGTACATTGCGCCAGTCGGCGGCGAACGTCATCAGCACGCAGCTGACGACCTACGCCTCTGCCGGCTTCGAGCTGCTCGATCGGGTGATCATCGGGGGCACGTTCCCGGTGACCTGGGTCGAGGGCGGCCAGCTGCCCCGGTACAGCACCGGAATCTTCGGCGGCGCGTCCTCGACGGCGTTCTCCACCAGCGGTCCCGCGGTCGACGACATGCGCCTCGACGCGCGCTTCACCGTCTGGCGCAACGAGGACCGTTCGGCGGCCCTGGGCGCCCAGCTCAGCATCTTCGCCCCGACGGGCAACGGGTCGACCACCAACTTCGGCGGCGACGGGGCGATCGGGGCGATGCCGATGATCACCGGCGAGTGGACGCCGCACGGCTTCCCCGTCACGTTCGTCGCCAACACCGGGATCGCATTCCGCCCGGACAACTCGATCAACGATCCGGCCGGCAAGAACGGCCCGCCCGACGGCCTCGGCGTCGGCAACGAGTGGCGCTGGGCGGTCGGCGCGTTCCTGCCCCTCAAGGGCGGCAAGTACCGCATCGGCGCGGACATCTTCGGCCAGACGGGCCTCACGAACGACAACATCGTCGGCAACACGATCTTCACGAGCCAGAACACGCCGATCGAGTGGGACGTCGAGGGGCGCATGAAGATGCCGATGGCCGGCTGGGACCACTGGTACGTCGGCGCCAGCGGCGGCTCGCTCCTGACGACGGGCTACGGCGCGCCGGACCTGCGGGTCGTGGCGCTCATCGGCACGTACTTCGACATCTCGGACACCAACCCCGACTCGCCGGCGGCGCAGCGGCGCCTTCGCCGGCAGATCGCCGAGACGCTCAAGGACACCGACGGCGACGGCATCCCCGACGACATCGACGCGTGCCCCGATCAGCCCGAGGACCACAAGGATCCCGATCCGTCCGACGGCTGTCCGGCGCCCTCCGATCGCGACGGCGACGGCATCCCCGACAACGTCGACAAGTGCCCCGACCAGCCCGAGGACAAGGACGGCATCGACGATCAGGACGGCTGCCCCGAGGACGACGCCGACAGCGACGGCATCCCCGACACCAAGGACGCGTGCCCGAAGGAGCCCGGCCAGCCCGATCCGGATCCGAAGAAGAACGGCTGCCCGAAGTTCATCCACCTCGAGGGGTCGACCGTGCGCGTGCTGCAGCAGGTGCACTTCGCGACCGGCTCGGCGACGATCCTCCCGGACAGCTTCCCGATGCTGCAGGAGATCGTGCAGCTGCTGAAGGCGAACCCGTCGATCAAGAAGATGCGGATCGAGGGGCACACCGACAACCGCGGCGGCGCCGCGATGAACCTGGATCTGTCCAAGCGGCGCGCGGCCAGCGTGCGCGCGTGGCTGGTGCAGCACGGGATCGAGCCGGGACGCCTCGAGAGCGAGGGCTACGGTCTGACGCGGCCGATCGCCTCGAACGACACGGCGGAGGGCCGGCAGGCCAACCGTCGCGTCGAGTTCAAGATCACGGACGAGGACGACTCGGTGACGAACACCTCGAGCAAGGGATCGACGCCGGCGGGCGGCAACTAGGTACGGACGAGGCCCGGTACCACGGCGGGCCGGCTCGACCGAAGGGTTGACGAGACCGGCTGAATGCGGACCAATGGAAAGCCGAGCCCGTCAAGTCCCGGAGGTTCGGCATGGCCGCGAAGAAGAGAGCTGCATCCAAGAAGAAGGTCACCATCGAGATCGACGTCGAGACGGTGAGAGCGCTGGCTGACGCAGCGGACGCGCTGTCGGAGCTGGCCAGCGCGAGCATCGAAGCGAGCGACGATCCGCGGGTGCGGAAGCTCGCCAAGAAGGGTCGCAAGCGCCGTTGAGAGCGGCCGGGCCGCGCGCCCGCCGCCGGCGTATTCTCCACGACCGCCGATGCGCCCCGGGGACGTCGTCGCCGACCGTTTCGAGGTCCTGCGCGCCGCCGGCTCCGGCGGGATGGGGGTCGTCTATCAGGCGCGCGACCGGCAGGGCGGCGGTCTCGTGGCGATCAAGGCGCTTCGTGATCGGCGCGACGAAATGGCCGGGCGCTTTGCGCAGGAGGTCGAGATCCTCTCGCGCGTCGAGCATCCGCACATCGTCGGCTACGTCACCCACGGCACGACCGCGCACGCCATGCCGTTCCTCGTCATGCCGTGGCTCGAAGGGCGCGACCTGCAGGACGTGCTCCGCGATGGGCCACTGTCGGTCGACGCGGCGATGACGATCGCGCGCGCGGTGGCCAGCGCGCTCGCCTACCTGCACGGCCGGGGGCTCGTGCACCGCGATCTGAAGCCGAGCAACCTGTTCCTGCCCGACGGTCAGGTCGACCGCGTGCAGCTCATCGATCTCGGCATCGCGCGCGCGACCGTCCCTGCCCGCCCGCTCACGTTCTCCGGCACGCTGCTCGGGACGCCGGGCTTCATGGCGCCCGAGCAGGCGCGCGGCGATCCGGAGCTCTCGCCGGCCGTCGACGTCTTCGCGCTCGGCTGCGTGCTCTTCGAGTGCCTGACCGGGCGGCGCCTTTTCGACGGCGCGCACGTCATGGCGGTCCTCGCGAAGATCCTGCTCGAGGAGGCCCCGCGCGTGCGCGAGCTGCGCCCCGAGGTGCCCGAGGTGCTCGACGCCCTCGTTCACCGGATGGTCGCCAAAGACCCGGCGCGCCGCCCGCGCGACGGCGCGGAGCTCGCGCGCTGGCTCGCCGATCCCGGCGGTGCGCCGCCGTGCGACCAGCCTCCGTCGTCGCTGGCGATCGGCGCACGCGAGCAGCGCGTCGTCTCCGTCCTGGTCGTCGTCCTCCCCGACGCGGGCAGCCCGGCCGCCTACGGCCCCGATGGAACGCTCCTCGAGGCCGTCTCCTTCGGCTCGTCGTCGCGGCGGCTCGGCGTGCGTGTGCACGCGCTCGACGCGCGCACCGCGATCGTCCTCGCGCCGCCGGCGGTGGGCCCCGCTGACCAGGCAGCGGTGCTCGCGCGCTTCGGGCGGCAGGTGATCGAGGACTTCCCCGGGGCCAGTGTCGCCCTGACGACCGGCAGCGTGCTCGCGGGCGAGCGGCTGCCGATCGGTGCGGCCATCGATCGTGCCGTGGCGATCGTGCGCGCGCGCGCCCATTGCCAGGGCGTGCGCACGGACGACGCGACGGCCGCGCTCCTCGCGTCGCGCTTCGACGTCCGCACGGACGGCCGATGGCTGGTCATCGGCGACGAGCGCCTGTCGCTGGATCCGACGCGCCCACTCCTCGGCCGGCCCACGCCGTGCGTCGGGCGCGAGCGCGAGCTCGCGATCCTCGACGCGACCCTCGCTGCGTGCATCGACGGCGCCGGACCCAAGGCGGTCCTGGTGCAGGCGCCCGCGGGTGCGGGCAAGTCGCGCGTTCGCCACGAGTGGCTGCGGCGCCTGACCGAACGCGACGACACGCCGGCCGTGCTCCAGTGCCGCGGCGAGCCGCTGCACACCGCGGCTCCCTACAGGCAGATTGCGCAAGTGGTCCGCCGAGCGGCCGGCCTGCTCGAGCGCGAGCCGCGCGCCGCCGTGCACGCGAAGCTCGAGACCCACGTTCGCCACCTCGTGCCCGAGGCCGATGCGCAACGCGTCGCGCGCTTTCTCGCGGAGCTCCTCGGCGAGCCGTTCGCCGACGACGGAGACCTCGCGTTGCGTGCGGCGCGTGGCAGCGCCCAGGCAATGCACGACCAGATCCGGCTGACGTTCGAGGTGCTCGTCCGCGGCTGGTGCCTCCGGGGGCCGGTCATCCTCGCGCTCGAGGACGTGCACTGGGCCGACGACGCGTCCCTCGATCTCATCGACGGGTTGCTGCGCAAGCTGGTCGGAGAGCCCCTCGTCGTCGTCGCGCTCGCGCGCCCCGAGGTCCAGGAGCGCTTCCCCGATCTGTGGGGCAAGCGCGACCTGACCGTGATCCGCCTGCCGCCGCTGCCCGATCGCGCGGCGGCGCACCTCGTCCGCGACGTCATGGGCGAGCGCGCAACGCCCGACGACGTGCGGCGGATCGTCGCGCGCTCCGAAGGGAACGCATTCTTCCTCGAGGAGCTGATCCGCGAGGCGGCGATGCGCGGCGCGCGCGCCGCGGTCCAGCCGTCACCCGCGCGCCGGAGCGAGCTGCCCGCGAGCATCGTGGCCGTGGCGCAGGCGCGCCTCGCAGAGCTCGGGCCGCGCGCCCGCCAGGTCCTGCGTGCCGCCAGCATCTTCGGGGAGGTCTTCTGGGCGGAGGGGCTCGCGGCTCTCGTGGGCGAGGAGCCTTCGGCGCTCGCGCCGGTGATCGACGAGCTCGTCGAGCACGAGGTGATCGCGCCATCGGAGCAGCCGCGCCTCGCCGGTGCTCGCGAGCTCGCGTTCCGCCACGCCATGCTGCGCGGCGCAGCGTACGCGACGCTCACCGACAACGACCGCGCGCTCGGACATCGCCTCGCGGCGCGCTGGCTGGATGGCGTCGGAGAGGACCTCGAGGTCGTCGCGCTCCATGCGCTCGACGGAGGCGACCCGGCGCACGCCGCCGCGTGCTTCACGCGTGCGGCCGAGGAGCGCCTGGCGCGCGCGCAGTCGGTGGCCGCGGCGCGCTGTGCGACGCGCGCGTTGCTCGTCGAGGATCGCGGCCAGGGCGGCGTCGAGACCGTCGCGAAGCGCATCCGACTCCTCACCGATGCACTCGCATCGTGTCGGTGCATCGACAGCCGCGAGGTGATCGCCGGGCTCGAACGCCACGTGACGATTGCAGAGGGCGGGTCGGAGCCAGGGACGGCGCGCACCGTCGCGCACGTCGCGATTGAACGCGGACTCGAGCCGCTGCGCGCCGCGACCGACGCGCGCGGCATTGCGGTCGTCGTGGCCGACGCGGCATGCTCGCTCGGTGCGCTGTCCGATTTCGCCGGCGCGAAACGGCTCCTGTCGGAAGCCATGGCCATCCCCACCGAGGAGGTCCTGCTCCCGCGAATTCGATACTGCGCCGCCCGGACCGCGACGTGGGCCGGCGAATACCGGGCGGCCGCGGAGATCCTCTCCGACATGGTGCTCCCAGAGGACCCTCGGGAACGCGTGAACATGCTCCGAATCCTCGCCACCTCGCTCGTGATGCGCGATGGCCGGGAAGCGCTGCCGCACTCGCTCGAGTTGGTGAGCCGTGCGGAAGCTCTCGCCGCCGCCGACCTGTCGAGCGGTGCCGGGAGCCCGACGGATCCGATGGCGTCGTTGCAGTGTCTGAAGGCGCGCTTCTTCTGTTTCCTCTACGCGCGGGAGCCCGCCAACGCCGTGCAGGCGGCGCAGAGTGCCCTCTCGCTCGCGCGGCGGGTGCGCCTGCGGTTCGAAGAGTGTGCACACCTGCACAATGCAGGCGAGGGCTACCTGATGCTGGGCCAGGTGGACGACGCGCGCAGGTGCCTGGAGGAATCGAGCATGATCGCGCTCGACATCGGGGCCGGCCTCGTGCAGCTGCACGACGAGGTGCTCCTCGCGTACGTCGCGTCGCGCGCCGACCGCATCGAGGAGGTCGTCGCGACCTCGCGCACCGAACGCAAGGCATGGCTCGAGCTCTACGCCTGTTACTGGCTCGGCCGGCTCCTCGCGAATCAGCGATCTTCCGAGGCGCGACGCGCGCTGGAACGGGCGCTCCACCTCGCGCGCGAGCTCGGGGCGCGCATGATGGAGGAGGATTGCGCGGAGGCGCTCTCCTCGCTGCACAGCAACTGACGCAATCTCCGAAGACCGCGCGCGGAGCGCCTGCGCGAGGCCGGCCGCTTCGTCGGGGGTTGACCGCCGAGCGCAGATGAGCCGTAATGACCGACGCAGCCGCCTCGGCTCGTTGGAGGGAACAGCCATGAACGCGAAGAAGATGCAGTCCAAGAAGACGGTCACGCTCGCGGTCAATCCCGAGACGCGGCGCATGCTGGCCGAGGCGTCGCAGGCGGTCTCGGAGGTGGCGACCGCAGCCATCGATTTCTGCGACGACGGACGCCGCCCGAAGCGCTCCTGATCGCCGCCCCGCTCGACCCCCCTCGAGCGCCCCTCACTGCGCGCCGTGGTCTCCTCGCTCCACGCCACGCCCCCCGACGTCCTCCTCAGCTCGAGCCTGCGCGCCGTCCCGCCGGAAGCGACGCTGGCGCGCGCCCGCGAGAAGGCGCGCGCGCTCGGCATCACGCGCCTCGATCGCGTCGGCGTCCCCGTCTACGCGAGCGTCCGGCCGTCGGCGCCGTACGGGTCGCTCTGCGTCAACGCCGGCAAGGGCCTGCACCCCATCGAGGCGCAGGTCGGCGCGTACATGGAGGCCATCGAGTTCGCGCTCGCCGAGCCGGGGGCCTCGCCGCGCGTGCGCGTCGAGCGCGCCACCGCGCGCGACGTGCTCGACGGCCGCCGCCGCCCCGAGGCGATCCTCGACCTGTGCCCGAAGCTCGGCGTGCAGGTCCGCCTCGACGCGCCGCTCGACTGCGTGCGCGCCGACGACGTCCTCTCCGGCGAGCGGGCGCTCGTCCCCGCGGAGCTCGTGTTCCTGCCGTATCGCCCGAGCGCGCGCTTCCGCAGCCTCTTCGGCACGAGCTCCAACGGCCTGTCGTCCGGCAACTCGGTCCGCGAGGCGACGGTGCACGGCGTCTGCGAGCTCGTCGAGCGCGACGTGCGCGCCTTCGAGGCGGTGCGCGACACGAGCGCGCCGGTGGACCTCGCGACGGTCGACGGCCCCGGGCGAGCGCTGGTCGACACGATCCGCGACGCGGGGCTCGAGCTCTACGTGCGCACCGCGCGCAACCCGTTCGGGCTGCCGTACTTCTTCGCGGTCATCCACGATCCGGACGCGTGCGCGCCGCACCTGCTCAACGGCGGCTTCGGATGCCACCCGCACCGCAGCGTCGCGTTCGTGCGCGCCGTGTCCGAGGCGGCGCAGAGCCGGCTGTCGTTCATCCACGGCGGGCGCGACGATCTGGTCGACCACCACGCGCGCTTCGCGGGCTGGACGGCCGCGCGCAAGCGCGCCTTCGTCGAGGGCGTCATCGCGCGCGCGGCCGAAGGCCACGCCGTGCCGATGGACTGGGCGCACGACGCGTCGGCGGAGGCGACGACCGTCGAGCGCTGCGAGGCGCTCGTGCTCGAGCGGCTGCGCGCGCTCGGCTTCGACCGCGTCTACCGCGTCGTGTTCACGGAGGCCGACGAGCCGCTGCAGGTCGTGCGCGTCATCGTGCCGCGCATCGAGCTGTTCAACGAGTCGCTCGCGCGCGTCGGCCCCCGGCTGCGCGATCACGCGCGGGCCGCGGCCGCCGCGCGGCGCGAAGAGGGAAGGCCGCCGCGGCGCCGGCCGCGCGAGGGGAGGACCTCCCGTGCCCGCGCGTGAGCGCGACGACGTCGTGGTGTTCGTCGGGCCGACGCTCGCCACGAGCCGCCGCGCGCGCGCGCTCGCCCGGCGTGTGCGCGTGCGCCGCCCGGTGCGTCGGCACGATCTCGCGAAGCTCGTGGAGGAGCGCCGCCGCCCCGGCGTCGTCGCGATCGTCGACGGCGTGTTCCACGACACGCTGGCGGTCGGACACGCCGAGATCCGCGAGGCGCTCGCGCGCGGCTGGCAGGTGTGGGGCCTGTCGTCGATGGGCGCCATCCGCGCGCGCGAGATGGCGACGCTCGGCATGCGCGGCTTCGGCGCCGTCTTCGAGCGCTTCTGCGGCGAGGACGACTTCCAGGACGACGAGGTCGCCCTGCTGCACGAGCCGGCGTCGCCGTACCGTCCGGTCACCGAGCCGCTCGTGCACCTGCGCGCGGCGATCGAACACCTGGTCGGCGACGGGATCGTCGACCCGGCCGCGGCGCGCCAGGTCGTCGCCGACCTGAAGTCGCGCTGGTACGGCGAGCGGACGATCCGCGGCGCCGCGCGGGCGCTCGGGCGGCACGCGCGCGGCGGGGCGCCTGCGGTGGCGCGCGCGTGGGCGGACTTCGACCGCTTCCGCCTGAAGACGATCGATTTCGAGCGGTTCGTCGAGGGGCGCCCGTGGCGGGACGCTCAGGGCGCGACGGCGCAGGTGCGGAAGCCCGCGAGGACGTCGCGGCGATCGGGCGGGTAGAAGTTGCGCCACGTGTTGCGGAGCAGCCGCGCGCGCGTGGCCCAGCAGCCGCCGCGAAGGACCCTGTGCGGCGTCGCGAACCAGGGCTCGGAGTACTCCTCGTAGGGATCGACGACGAAGCCGGGGTAGGGGCGGAAGTCGCTCGACGTCCACTCCCAGACGTTGCCGATCATCTGGCGGCAGCCGCAGGCGCTGTCGCCGGCGGGGAAGGCGGCGACGTCGACGGGGCCGCCGAAGCGGCCGTCGAGGTTCGCGTGCTCGGCCGAGGGAGGCGTCGCGCCCCAGGGGAACGTGCGCTTGCCGGGCGTGGAGGCGGCGAGCTCCCACTCGGCCTCGGTGGGGAGGCGGCGGCCGGCCCAGCGGCAGAAGGCGTCGGCTTCGTACGCGCAGACGTGGATGACGGGCGCGTGCGGGCGCAGCGGCTCGGCGCGGTCGTAGCGGCGGACGCGCCACTCGCGGCCGGCGCGGAGCCAGTAGACGGGGTGGCGCGCGCCGGAGCGCTCGCGCCAGCGCCAGCCCTCGTCGCTCCAGTGGGCGCGCTGCTCGTAGCCGCCGGCCTCGACGAAGGCGAGGTACTGCGCGTTGGTGACCGGGGCGCGCGCAATGCGGAACGGGGCGACGTCGACCGGGTGGGCCCACTTCTCGTTGTCGAAGACGAACGGATCGGCGCCCTCGACGGCGCCGAGGAGGAAGCGCGCGCCGGGCACCTCGACGTCGCCCTCGAGCGGGCCCGCTTCGAGCGCGCGGGCGCGCTCCTCCGCGGGGGTGGAGGCCAAGGCGGCGAAGCGCGGCTCGGGGTAGGAGAGCGTCTGGCGCGTGTAGGTGAACGCCTCGTCGTGCATGTCCTCGTGGAAGAGGGCGAGGCGGTGGAAGTACGTGTCGCCGCCGGCGGCCGCGACGGAGTCGAGGGCGGCGAGAGAGCGATCGAGCACCTCGCGCACGTACGCGAGCGTCGCGGCGCGATCGGGCAGCGGCAGATCCCAGCGCGTGTCGTGCGGGATGCGGGCCGAGTCGTAGAGGCGATCGGCGTTGGGGAGGACCGAGGGGGGCACGCGATCGGGACGCATCGTCCAGAGCTCCTGGAACCAGCCGACGTGCCCAACCTCCCACAGCACCGGATTGACGATGGCCAGGCGAGGGCCCATCCACTGCGCGTCGTCCAGATCGAGCGCCAGCTCGAGGGTGCGCGCGCGGGCATCGAGCAGGTGGGCGCGGAGGTCCATGGCGGGGCGCATTGTATCGAACGCCGTAGGTTCCGCTGCGCGACCGAACGCGACGGGCGACCGAAACGCTCGGCGCGGACTTGTCGGCGGGAAGCGCTTCGGGTGCGCGGCGCTTCAGCGCGGACCGGCGGAGGAGGCGGTCGTCGGCGCCGCGCGGCGGCTCCGGCGTGCTCCGCGCCTCGCCACGCGTCGACTGCGGCCGCGCAGACGAGGAAAGCGGCTCGTCGTCCTTGCATCGTGACGCTGCGACCAGGGGGAGCGTCTGTGATTCGAGGGAGAGCGCCGCTCCTTCGTGGGAGCGGCGCCGTGAAATCGGGCGATGGCGCCGTGCGAGGTTGCACGGCGCCCGTGGCCCTTTGCAGGCCAACACGTCCGAGACGGGGAGCGGCGCTGCAAGGACGACCAGCGGCTTTGCTCGTCGGGAAAGACGCTCTTCGAGATGGGAGAGCCGCCGTGCACGATTGCGCAGACGCTTTGCAGGCCGGCGAAGACGCGCTCCCATCGAGCACGGCGTCTTTGCGGACTGGTACGGGCGCGCCCGTCGCTGGCACGGCCGCCGTCGGCCTGCGACGTCGTGCGCGACATCGAATCATCGGCGCCGTGCGTCTTCGCATCGACGCCCGACGGACTCGCAGCGGCGCTCCCCTCGATGTCGGAGACGCTCTCCCAGCTCGACGTGACGCTCTCCCCGCTCGCACGGCCGCCGCTTTGCGACGCCGTGACGATTTCATCGTCGGCCGCGCGTCTCGTCCATGCGTCATCCGTCGTCCGCGCGGCAGCCGGCGCCCGCGCGCCGAAGTCGCTAGCCCTGCGACGACCCGCTCGCGTTAGAGTCCCCCCCCGCCGATGCGCGTCGCCATCGTCTGCCCGTTCCCCACCGGCTCGCGTCTCGGCAACCGCGTGACGGCGGTGCGCTGGCGCCGCATCCTTGCGGACCTGGGCCACGACGCCCGCGTCCTCACCGGCATCCCGCGCGTCGGCTACGACGTTCTCGTGGCCCTCCACGCACGCCGAACCGCGGACGCCGTCCGCTGGTCGCGCGCCACGCACCCCGATCGCCCGATCGTCGTCGCGCTGACGGGGACCGACCTGTACCGCGACATCCGCGTGGACCTCGAGGCGCGCCGCTCGCTAAAGCACGCCGACCGCCTCCTCGTGCTGCACGATCGCGCCGCCGACGAGCTGCCCGCCGCCGTCCGGCACAAGGTGCGGCTCGTTCGTCAATCGGCGGATCCCGCTCCGCCCCCGCGCGCGAAGAAGCGCTCGCGCCCGGGCGCCCGGTCCCACTTCGACGTCGCGTTCGTCGCGCACCTCCGCCCCGAGAAGGACCCCCTGCGCGCCGCCGAAGCCGCGCGCCTGCTGCCGCCCACCTCGCGCATCCGCATCCTGCACGCCGGCCGCGCCCTCGACGACGCGCTCCGCCGCGCCGCCGAGCGCGAGGAGCGCGCGAACCCGCGCTACCGCTGGCTCGGCGAGCTCGCGCCCGCCGCCGCCCGCCGCCTCATCGCCTCCTCGCGCCTGATGGTCCTCACCAGCCGCATGGAGGGCGGCGCCAACGTGCTCGGCGAGGCCATCGTCTCGGGCACGCCCGTCCTCGCGTCTCGCATCCCGGCCGCGCTGAGCGCGCTCGGCGACGATTACCCCGGCCTCTTCGAGCCCGGGGACGGCGGCGCGCTCGCGATGCTCCTTCAGCGCGCCGAGAGCGACGCGCGTTTCCGCGTGCGGCTCGAGCGCGCGGTGCGCGCGCGCCGCCGGTTGTTCGCGCCGGCGGCGGAGCGCGCCGCGTGGAGGTCGCTTCTCGCCGAGCTCACGAGCCCGACGAGCTTGCGCGGACCCCGCCGGTCTCGAGCACCGACATGAGCAGCTCGCGCGCGCGCGTCAGTCGCCCCTCGGCGAGATCGGCGGTCGTCCACCGCTTCACGCGCAGCGCGCAGCCGCCCCACATGATGGCGCCGGGCGCGCCCTCGCTCGCGGTGCACATGCGCTTTCCTTGATGGAGCATGTACAACCACGAGCGCGCCTGCGTGATGGCATCGCGGTGCGCGGCCGGCGAGCGGATCTGCAAGAAGCCGAAGGACTTGCCTCCGTCGCCCGTGACGTGCAGCCGAAGCGACGATTCGCGGTACGCCCAGTAGGCCATGACGGCCGCGTCCTCGGCGTGCGACGTGAACACGGGAGGATTCCCGCTGTCCTGGGCGACCGCCGTCGCGATCGCGGTGGCGATCTGCGGTGCGTCGTGGGTGTGGGGCAGGGCCGGGTTGATGGATGCCCAAACGGCGATGACGAGGAGTCGTAGCGATTGGATCATTGGTTTCCCCTCCTTCGTTGTCGTTGGTCCCCCCGCGCTCCGGAACGCGGGGAAGGGGGGATCTAGGTCGTCACGCCACATAATCAAGCGACCACGGGCATGCGGATGGACCGACGGCGATCCAGTCGCCGGGGCCGCGTCGGCTATTTTTCGTGCTGTTTCGCGTACTCGAGCAACGCTTCGAGGTGCCGCCGCTCGTCGTCGCGGTTTCGCTGCACGCTCGTCTGCGCCTCCGCCCTGCAAGCGCGGTGCGCCGCTCGCGCGTGAGCTGCGACGGGTACGGCCGATGCGCGGACGCGGGCGCATCATGGCCGCCCTCGAGCTCCCCCTCGAGCCCGTGGAGTCCGCGCGCGCGGCCGGGCTGAAGTACGTCGATCCGGAGCAAGCTCGTCATCCCGCCGGCGTGGCAGGGCGTGTGGAGCTGCCCCTTCGCGCACGGCCACATCCAGGCCTTCGGGCGCGGCGCGCGCGGCCGCAAGCAGTACCGCTGGCCACCCGCGCTGGCGCGAGATCCGCGACGCGACCAGGTACCACGAGATGCTCGCCTTCGCGGCCGCGCTGCAGCGCTGCAGCGCATGCGCGCGGCCGTCGACCGCGACCTGCGCCGTCCGGGTCGACGAGGCGCTCGTGCGCGCGGTCATCGCGCACGCCGAGCGCACGCCGGAGCCGCGGCGCCTCACCGCGCCGCTCGAGGCGAGCGTGCGGGCGAGCCGCCGGAGGGCGGCCAGGGCGCGCGGTCGCGGCGGCTGAGACGGCGCGGCCGAGCGGTCCGCGGGGCCTGGCACCGCCGTCGCTACGACCGGAAGCATGCACGCGCGAGCCTCTCAGCCGACGTCGTGGTCGGGCGCGACGTACGACAAGGTGGCGGTGGGCTACGAGGACCGCTGGAGCCGGCACGTCGAGGGGCCGCAGCGCCGGTTGACCGAGCGCCTGGCGCCGCGACCGGGCGAGCGCGTGCTGGATCTGGCCTGCGGCACGGGCGTGGACACGGTGGAGATGGCGCGGCGGGCGAGCCCCGGGGAGGTAGTCGCGGTCGACTGCTCGGAGGCCATGCTCGCGGCGGCGGCGGCGCGCGCGCGGCGCGAGGGGTTCGCTCTGACGCCCGTGCGCGGCACCGCGGAAGCCGTCGTGGCGTCGCTGCCGCCCGCGTCGTTCGACGTCGTGTCGCTGCGCTTCGCGCTCGCCTACCTCGACTGGCGCGCGCTTCTGCCGCGGCTCGGGCCTCTACTGCGCGAGGGCGGGCGCGTCGGCGTCCTCACGAGCCTCGCCTCGAGCGCTCCGCAGGCCTACGCGGTCTATCGCGCGATGGTCGGCGCATTCGGCGCGCCCGACGTCGAGCTCAACGTGCCGCGCACGCCCGGCGAGGTCGAAGCGTCGCTCGCGCGCGGAGGTCTGCATCCTGCCGGCGCGTGGGGCGTGTGGGAAGACATCGCCCGCTTGCGGTTCGACTCCGGCGCCGACGCGACGGCGTGGCTGCGCGAGAGCGGCTACGCGGCGCACCCGGCGCTCGACGCGCTGCCCCCGCCGATCCGGGTGGCGCTGCTGGGCGAGTTCGCGCGCCGTCTCGAGGCCGACGCCGCACCGGGCGCGGTCGCGATCGACCTCCGCTTCGCCGCGGTGGTGGCGACCCGGTTCGGCGCGCCCACCCCGTGAGCACGGGTCCCGCTCGGCTCGCGGGTGCGCTACCATGGGAGGAACGCCCATGCGCGCGAGCCCCGTCCGCAGCTTGATGCCGCTGCTCGTGGCGATGCCACTGGCCGCGTGCGGGCTCGATTTCGCTCACTTCGATCCGGTCGATGCCGCGGCGAGCGACGTCGCGCGCGGAGGCTCGACCCCCGACGGGTCGACGTCCGGCGGCTCGACCTCCGACGCGGCGGGCGCGGGCGACGCCGCGGAGGAGGCGACGGGGCCGGGCGCCGATGCCGCAGCCGACGCGCCGAACGAGGGCGGCGCCACCTGCGGCGCCGCGGGCGAGCCGTGCTGCGCCGGATTCACCTGCGGCTCCGGCCTCGTCTGCCGGCAGGGCGGCTGCAAGCCGTGTGGCGCCGCCGGCGAGGTCTGCTGCCCCGGCGGCATGTGCAACAACGGCATGTGCCGCCAGGGCACTTGCCACTGACGGAGAGCCGCTCCGTCAAGACCGAGGAGCCTCGGCCACCTCGCCCCGCCAGCGCTCGACGAGCGCGTCGCTGTCGACGTCGCGTGGATGGAAGCCGGGGACGTAGTAGCGCAGGTACGCGGGCACGATCCGGCGAAGGCCGCCGGGCGTGACGAAGAGAAACCGCCCCAGCGCCGTCCACTCGCGGAGCGAGCGCGCCGTACCGTCGGCGCGCATCATCCGCGCCTGGTGCTCGACGATCTTCGTCCAGAACACGAGCGTGGCGCCCAGCATCGCCACGACGCGCTCGGCGTAGGTGCCGCCGGCGGCGACGAAGAGGTCGAACGCGACCGCCTTGTGCTCGTTCTCCTCGGCGGCGTGCCAGCGCCAGAGCGCCGCCATCGCGGGATGCGCGCCGTCGAGCATCCGATCGTCGCCGAGCAGCGACTGCGCCATCAGCGCCGTGAAGTGCTCGAGCGCGCACGTGATGGCGAGCTGCACGCGGCGGGGAGCGCGCCGCCGCACGCGCCGCAGGATGCGGACCACGCCGCGCTCCATCTCGTCGACCGGGTAGCCGAGGCGCACCAGCCGCTCGATGTAGCGGCGGTGCTCGCGGCCGTGGAAGCCCTCCTGGCCACAGAAGGCGCGCACCGCCTCGCGCAGCGCCGCGTCGGTCGCGTGCGCGCGGTGGGCGTTGACGCTCGCGACGAAGAAGCGCTCGCCCTCGGGGAAGAACGTCGAGAGCGCGTCGAAGAAGGTCGTCACCGATCGGCCCGCCGGGTGCCACCGGCGGGGGGCCGCGTCGACGTCGAACCGGAGATTTCGGACTTCGATGGTCACGCTCGCCATGACGATGAAAAGCTTGGACGCGACCGGGTTGCGAGGCCATGTCGCGCCGTGCCAATTTCTTGTCAGTACGGGCCATGCCGACGAGCGGTGAAGAGCACAGCCTGCCGGCGGCGCACGCGCTGCACATCGCGGAGCTCGTCGAGCGCCGGGGCGTGGCGCAGGATCGGCTGCTGGCCGAGCTCGGGCTGAGCGCAGAGGCGCTGGCCGAGCCGGGCGCGCGCCTGCCCATCGCCACGTGCGTGCGCCTGGTCGAGCGGGCGCGGGCGCTCACGGGGGAGCGCGCGCTCGGCATCCACCTCGGCATGCAGATGCGTGCGTCGGCGCACGGCTACCTGGGGTTCGCCGCAATGAGCGCCGCCACCGTGCGCGAGGCGCTCGAGCTCGCGATGCGCTTCTCCCCCACACGCACGACGGCGATCGAGCTGCGGCTCCAGGTCGACGGCGGCGCGGCGGCGCTCGTCATCGACGAGCGCGCCGACTTCGGTCCCGCGCGCGACTTCGTCCTGGCGGCGCTCGTCGTCGGCATCTGGCAGATCGGCAACGCGCTGACGGGCCAGGCGCTCACGGGCACGGCGGACTTCGCGTTTCCGGCCCTCGACTACTTCGCACCCTTCCAGCGGTTCGCGCGCATGCGCTTCTCGCAGCCGGCAAACCGGCTCGTGTTCGACGCGTCCATGCTCGACCTGCCGCTCGTGCTCTCCGACCGCGTGGCCACGCGCCTCGCGCGCGAGCAGTGCGAGCGCGAGCTCGGCGCGCTCCGCCCCGAGGCGCAGCTCGCCGCGCAGGTCCGGGCGCTGCTCGCGGACGGCGATCGCGGTTTTCGGTCGCTCGAAGAGGTGGCCGCGCGCATGCACGTGTCGCCGCGCACGCTCAAGCGCCGGCTGGCATTGCAGGGGGTGGCGTTCTCGACGCTGCTCGAGGAGGAGCAGCGCGATCGCGCGCTCCTGCTCCTGCGCTCGCCCGAGCTGTCGCTCGACGAGATCGCCGACCGGCTCGGCTACTCCGACGTCGCGAACTTCACCCGCGCCTTCCGGCGATGGACCGGAACGACGCCGGCGGCGTATCGGCGCAGCGCCGCGGAGCGATGAGCCGGGGACGGGGCCTCACCCCGTCTCGCGCTCTGCCCCCGGCGCCTGCGTCGCGGGCGGCGTGCGCGGCAGCTCCACGCGGAAGGTGGCGCCTTCGCCCGGGCGCGTGTCCACGTGGATGCGGCCGCGGTGCGCTTCGACGATCTGGGCGACGACGTAGAGCCCCAGCCCGAGCCCGGCGTAGTTCGTGATCGGCGCGACGCGCTCGAACCTGCCGAAGATGCGCTCGACCTGCTCGGGCGGGATGCCGATGCCGCGATCGGCGACGGTGATGCGGGCCGTGTCGTCGGCGCCGGACACCGTCAGCTCGACGGGCTTGCCCGCGCCGTACTTGAAGGCGTTCGTCAGCAGGTTCGTGATGAGCTGCCCGATCCGCAAGCGATCCCACGTGCCGCGCACGGGTTCGTCGGCGCGCACCTGCAGGGCGCAGCCGGCGCGCGACGCCTCGTCGGCGAGGCCGCGCGTGATCTCGCGCGCAATGTCGGACAGATCGAGCTCCTCCTGCTTGAGCGACAGCCGGCGGGTGGTGAGCCGCGAGACGTCGAGCAACCGATCGACGAGCTGGTCGAGGCGCTGGACCTGCCGGATCAGCTGGTCGAGGTTGTTCTGCATCTTCTCGGGCGTCATGCGATCGCGGCTGCGCCGCATGCTCTCGGCGCGGAGCTTGAGCGACGTCAGCGGCGTGCGAAGCTCGTGGGAGGCCACGGCGAGGAACTCGTCGCGCATTCGCACGGCGGCGCGCAGGTCGTCCTGGGCGCGCCGGTGCTCGTCGACGTCGGCCATCGTGCCGACCCAACGCGCGATCCCGCTGTGGTTTTCGCGCTCGGGCAGCGCGCGGCCGCGGTGCCAGCAGAACGCGCCGGTCGACGTGCGCAGACGGAACTCGAACTCGAACGGCTGCCCGACGGCCACGGAGTCCGCCCACAGGCGCCGGAGCGCCTCCGCGTCGTCGGGGTGCACGAAGTCGAGCCAGCCCGCCCCCTTGGCCCTCTGCTCCTCGGCGCCCGTGCACTCCCTCCATCGGCGGTTCACGTACTCGAGCTGCCCGTCGCTCCTCGCCACCCACACCACGTCGGGGAGCGCCTCGGCGAGGTTGCGGAAGCGGCGCTCGTGCTGGAAGCGCAGCCGCTCGAGCTCCAGCTCGCGCGTCTTGCGCTCCTGCTCGCGCAGTCGTTCCGCCTGGCGCTCGATCTGAAGTCGCTGCCGGAACAGCTCGACGAACACCGCGACCTTGGCGCGCACCTGCTGCGCATCGAGAGGCTTCTGGAGGAAGTCGACTGCGCCGACGCTGTACGCCTTGAAGATCCACTCGATGTGCTGCGTCGAGGCCGTCACGAAGATGATCGGGATCGTCCGGTAGGCCTCGCGCTGCTTCATCGTGGCGGCCACCTCGAAGCCGTCCATTTGCGGCATCGCGACGTCGAGCAGGATGACGGCGAAGTCCTTCCTCAGCACCTGCGCGAGCGCTTCCTTGCCGTCGTGCGCGAGCACCAAGTCGTAGTCGGGGCGTTCGAGGACGGCCTGCAGCGACAGCAGGTTGCCCGGCTGATCGTCGACCAGGAGGATGCTGACCGGCTCGGCCTCGGCCGGCGGCGCGGCGGGCTCGTTCACGACTCCCCTCCGCCGGGCGACAGCGCGCGCCCGATGGTCTCGATCAGCCGCTTGCCGTCGACCGGCTTGGCGACGAACTCGTCGCACCCCGCCTGCAGGCACTTCTCGCGGTCGCCCGGCATCGCCTTGGCCGTGAGCGCGATGACCGGCAGCCGCGCGAGCTTCGGCGTCGCGCGGATGCGGCGCGTCGCCTCGTAGCCGTCGATCTCGGGCATCATGATGTCCATCAGGACGGCATCGACGTCGCTCCGGCGCTCCAGTAGATCCATCGCCTCGACGGCGTTGGTCGCGGCGAGCGGCGTGGCGCCGTGGGTCTCGAGGATGCTCGTCACCGCGAACAGGTTGCGCACGTCGTCGTCGACGACGAGCACCGTGCGCCCCGTGAGCTCCTTGCCCGGTGCCGATCCCGACGCCTCGGCCGCGGGCTGGTGCGGCGGGGCGGCGGCGCGCGCCGCCGGTCGGCGCGCCGGCGCGCCCGGCTCCGGGGCGTTGGCCGTCGCCGGCGCGGCCGCCGGATGCTGCGGCTCGCGCGCCGGCGCGGGACGGTCGCTCTCGGCGAGCGGCACGACGAGCGTGAAGGTGCTGCCCTTCTCGGGCGTGCTCTCGAGCAGGATCTCGCCGCCGAGCAGGCGCGCGAGCTCTCGGCTGATGGTGAGCCCCAGGCCCGTTCCGCCGTGGGTCCGGCTCGTCGACGCGTCCGCCTGCTGGAAGGCCTCGAAGATGACCTTCTGCTTCTCGGGGGGGACGCCGATGCCGGTGTCGGACACCGCGAACGCCACCGCGGTCCGTGCGTTGCGCAGCAGCGGCGTGCGGAATCGCTGCGTCGCACGCTCGACCGTCACGTCCAGCACCACGCGTCCCTCGTCGGTGAACTTGAACGCGTTCGACAGCAGGTTCTTGAGGATCTGCTCGAGCCGCTGCGAGTCGGTCGTGATCTTGGCCGGGACTTCGGGCGAGATGCGCGTCGAGAAGTCCAGCCCCTTCTGCTGCGCGATGGGACGGAAGTGCCGCTCGAGGTAGCTGATCAGCTCCGTCACGGGCACCGGCCGCTTCTCGATGAGCATCTTGCCCGCCTCGATCTTGGACAGGTCGAGGATCTGGCTGATGAGCGTGAGAAGGTCGTTGCCCGCGCCGGCGATGGTCCGCGCGTACTCGATCTGCTTGGCCGACAGGTTTCCTTCCGGGTTCTCGGACAGCAGGTTCGACAGGATCAGCATGCTGTTGAGCGGCGTGCGCAGCTCGTGCGACATGTTCGTCAGGAACTCGGACTTGTAGCGGGACACGAGCGCGAGCTGCTTGGCCTTGTCCTCGAGCGACGCGCTGGCCTCGGCGATCTCGCGGTTCTTGACCTCGAGCAGCGACGCCTTGTCCTCGAGCTCTTTGGAGCGGCTCTCGAGGGCGGCGTTCGACCGCTGCAGCTCGAGCAGCAGCTCCTCGGTGCGGCGGCTGGCGCTGATCATGTTCCACACGACGCCGACGTTGAGCATCAGCTGCTCGAGGAACGTCAGGTGGATCTGGCTGAGGTGCTCGAAGCTTCCGAGCTCGATGACGCCCTTGACCCGGCCCTCGAAGAGGACGGGCAACACCACGATGCAGTGCGGCGGCGCCTCGCCGAGGCTCGAGGTGACGTGCACGTAGTCGTCCGGCACGTCGGTCACCACGATGGCCTTCTTCTCGAGCGCGGCCTGGCCCACGAGCCCTTCGCCCATCGCGAAGCTGTTGGCGACGCTCCTGCGCGTCTTGTACCCGTAGGAGCTGAGCAGCTGCAGCGTCGGCCGAGCACGTCCACCGTCGCCGTCGTCCAGGACGAAGAACGTGCCGATCTGGCAGGAGACCGCGGGGGTCAGCTCGCTCATCAGCAGCTGCCCGAGCGACTCGAGGCTGCGCTGGCCCTGCATCATCGCGGTGAACTTCGCGAGGTTCGTCTTGAGCCAGTCCTGCTCCTTGTTGGTGAGGGTGGTGTCGCGCAGGTTCGCGATCATCTGGTTTATCGTGTCCTTGAGCGAGAGCACCTCGCCCTGCGCCTCGACGTCGATCGTGCGCGTGAGGTCGCCCTTGGTGACCGCCGTGGCGACGTTCGAGATGGCGCGCACCTGCGTCGTGAGGTTGCCCGCGAGCTGGTTCACGTTGTCGACGAGGTCGCGCCAGGTGCCGGATGCGCCCGGGACGCGAGCCTGGCCTCCGAGCTTGCCCTCGATGCCGACCTCGCGCGCGACCGTGGTCACCTGCTCGGCGAACGTGCCCAGCGTCTCGGTCATGCCGTTGATCGTCTCGGCCAGCGCGGCGATCTCGCCCTTGGCCTGCACGCTGAGCTTCTTGCTCAGATCTCCGTCGGCGACGGCCGTGACGACCTTGACGATGCCGCGCACCTGGTCGGTCAGGTTGCCCGCCATCTGGTTGACGTTGTCGGTGAGGTCCTTCCACGTGCCGGCCACGCCGGGTACGGTGGCCTGCCCTCCGAGCTTCCCCTCGGTGCCGACCTCGCGCGCCACGCGCGTGACCTCCGACGCGAACGTCCGGAGCTGCTCGACCATCGCGTTGATCGTGTCCTTCAGCTCGAGGATCTCGCCGCGCGCGTCGACGGTGATCTTCTTGGACAGATCGCCGTTGGCCACGGCGGTCGTCACGAGGGCGATGTTCCGCACCTGGCCGGTGAGGTTGCCCGCCAGCATGTTGACGTTGTCCGTGAGGTCGCGCCACGTGCCGGCCGCTCCGGGCACGCGCGCCTGCCCTCCGAGCTTGCCCTCGATGCCGACCTCCCGTGCGACGCTCGTCACCTGATCGGCGAACGTCCGCAGCGTGTCGGTCATCGCGTTGATCGTCTCGGCCAGCGCGGCGATCTCGCCGCGCGCGTCGACGACGAGCTTCTGGGACAGGTCGCCCGTCGCGACCGCGGTGACGACCTTGACGATCCCGCGCACCTGGTTGGTCAGGTTGCTGGCCATCACGTTCACGCTGTCGGTGAGGTCCTTCCACGTGCCGGCCACGCCGGGCACGGCGGCCTGCCCGCCGAGCTTCCCTTCGGTGCCGACCTCGCGCGCGACGCGCGTCACCTCGGAGCCGAACGTCCGGAGCTGATCGACCGTGGCGTTGATGGTGTTCTTGAGCGCGAGGATCTCGCCCTGCGCATCGACGGTGATCTTCTGCGACAGGTCGCCGTTGGCGAGGGCCGTCGTCACGAGCGCGATGTTGCGCACCTGGCTCGTGAGGTTGCCGGCCAGCATGTTGACGTTGTCGGTCAGATCGCGCCACGTCCCCGCCGCCCCGGGGACCTTCGCCTGTCCGCCGAGCTTGCCGTCGATGCCGACCTCGCGCGCGACCGTCGTCACCTGATCGGCGAACGTCCGCAGCGTGAGGGTCATCCCGTTGATCGTGTCGGCGAGCGCCGCGATCTCGCCCTTCGCCTCGATGAGGAACTGCTGCGACAGATCGCCGTTGGCGACCGCGGTGACGACCTTGACGATGCCGCGCACCTGGTTGGTCAGGTTGCTCGCCATCTGGTTGACGTTGTCCGTCAGGTCCTTCCAGGTCCCCGCCACGCCGGGTACCGCCGCCTGGCCTCCGAGCTTGCCCTCGGTGCCGACCTCGCGCGCCACGCGGGTCACCTCGGAGGCGAACGCGCGCAGCTGGTCGACCATCGTGTTGATGGTCTGCTTCAGCTCGAACACCTCGCCTCGCGCGTCGACGGAGATCTTCTTGGACAGGTCGCCGTTGGCGACGGCCGTCGTGACCAGCGCGATGTTGCGCACCTGGCTGGTCAGGTTGCTCGCGAGGACGTTGACGTTGTCGGTCAGGTCCTTCCACGTGCCGCTGACGCCCTTGACGTCGGCTTGCCCGCCGAGCTTCCCCTCGGTGCCGACCTCCTTGGCCACACGCGTGACCTCTGCCGCGAAGGTGCGCAGCTGGTCGACCATCGTGTTGATGGTGTCCTTGAGCGCGAGGATCTCGCCTCGCGCGTCGACGGTGATCTTCTGCGACAGGTCGCCCTTGGCGACCGCGGTCGTCACCAGCGCGATGTTGCGCACCTGGTTGGTCAGGTTGCCCGCCAGCATGTTGACGCTGTTGGTCAGGTCCTTCCACGTGCCGCTGACGCCCTGGACGTCCGCCTGGCCGCCGAGCTTCCCCTCGGTGCCCACCTCCGTCGCGACGCGCGTGACCTCCGCGGCGAACGCGCGCAGCTGATCGACCATCACGTTGATCGTGTTCTTCAGCGCGAGGATCTCGCCCTGCGCGCCGACGGTGATCTTCTGCGACAGGTCGCCCTTGGCCACGGCGGTCGTGACGAGCGCGATGTTGCGCACCTGGTTGGTGAGGTTGCCGGCCAGCATGTTGACGCTGTCGGTCAGGTCCTTCCAGGTGCCGCTCACGTCGGGCACCCGCGCTTGCCCGCCGAGCTTTCCGTCGATGCCGACCTCGCGCGCGACGGTCGTGACCTGCTCGGCGAAGGTGCGCAGCGTCGAGGTCATCGCGTTGATCGTGTCGGCGAGCGCCGCGATCTCCCCCTTGGCCTCGACGACGAACTTCTGCGAGAGGTCGCCGTTGGCGACGGCGGTGACCACCTTGACGATGCCGCGCACCTGACTGGTCAGGTTGCCGGCCATGACGTTGACGCTGTCGGTCAGGTCCTTCCAGGTGCCGCTGGCCCCCTTGACGTCGGCCTGCCCGCCGAGCTTGCCCTCGGTGCCGACCTCCTTGGCGACGCGCGTGACCTCCGCCGCGAACGTGCGGAGCTGATCGACCATCGCGTTGATCGTGTTCTTCAGCTCGAGGATCTCGCCGCCCGCCTCGACCGTGATCTTGCGGGACAGGTCGCCGTTCGCCACGGCCGTCGTGACGTCCGCGATGGCGCGCACCTGGCTGGTGAGGTTGCCGGCGAGCATGTTGACGCTGCCGGTGAGCTCGCGCCACGTGCCCGACGCCCCCGCCATCTCGATCTGGGTGCCGAGCTTGCCCTCGGCGCCGACCTCTCGCGCGACGCGCGTCACCTCGGACGACATCTCGGTCAGCTGCGAGACGAGGCCGTTGACGGTCGTGCCGAGTCGCAGGAACTCGCCACGCAGCTCGCGGCCGTCGGTGCGGAGGGCCATCGTTCGCGACAGATCGCCGCGCACGACCGCGCCGAGCACGCGCGAGACCTCGTTGGTGGGCCACGTCAGGTCGACGAGCAGCGAGTTGATGGCGGCGACGCCCGCGGCCCAGCCGCCCGTGGCTCCCGGAAGAGACGCGCGCTGGTCGACGTCGCCGTCGCGACCGACCTGCTGGCCGAGCCGGAGCAGCTCGCGGGTCAGCTCGGCGTTGCGCCCGGCGAGGGCGTTGAACGCCTCGGCGGCGCGCGCGATGAGGTCGTCGCCGTCGGCGATCGCACGCACGCCGAAGTCACCGTCGCGTGCGGCCTCGAGCGCCGTCAGGAGCGCCTCGAGACGCGCGCGGACGTTGCGACTGCCCGCGCGGCCGCGGTCGGCGCGCCGGTGCGCGCGACCGGCCGTTCTCGACCGTGGCGAGGCGCTGCGGTCGGTTCTCGTATGTGTGGTTTGCACGGGGGAGACTCCGACAGTGGGGCAGCTAGCCCCTGCACCACGCTGCGCAAGCGCAAGCGTTCCCCCCGTCGTGCGTGGATGCGCGCGGTGCATCGCGAGTGCCCGGGCGCAGGCGCCGGGGTCGCGCGAGCGAGCTCGGCGTCGAAAAGCCGGCCTATTGGAGCAGGGCGCCGAAGTTCAGCTCGCCCTCGGGGCCCATGGGCGGGCAGAAGTAGTAGCCGCCCGAGACGGCGCGCGTGATCGACAGCAGCGCATCGGCGGTGTCATCGTCGAGGCCGGCCATCCGCCGCAGCACGCGCTCGAATCGATCGAGCGCCTCGACGAATGCGACGAAGTACAGCCCGTGCTCGCCGACTCCGCCCCACGGCATCGAGCGGCGGAGCATGAACGCCGGAGGGTCGAAGCTCTCCTGCGCCGATCGCTTGACGTGCGCCGACGCGGCGGCGTCCGCCATCTCCTCGTTGGTCTCGAGGCTCCGCCCGATGACCGCGTCGCGTGCGGCGGGGGCGAGCGCGCCGAAGCGCTCGAGGTCGTGCACGAAGCGCTGGACGGCGACGAAGCTGCCGCCCGCGAGGCGACGGTCTTCGCCGCCGACGAGCGCGGCATCGAGCGCCGCTTCGCCGGTCGGGTTCTCGGTCCCGTCCTCGAAGCCGGTCAGGTCCCTGCCCCCACGGTAGCGGAAGGCGTCGACCTCCTCGGTGAGGCGCCAGGCGCGCCCGAGCTTGCGTCGGATGGAGATCGCGCGATCGAGCGTCTCGTCGCGCTGGTCGGCGCGCACGTACACCCAGAGCGCGCCCTGCGTGGACGGGAACGTGACGCCCACGCCGCTCAGGGCCGGGAAGCCGCGCAGACCGGCGATGCGCGCCCCCAGCGCGCGGACGAGCGGCTCGCCCACGCCGACGACGACGGCGCCGTCGGCCGGCTCGCGGCGGAGGCCGTCGAGGGACGCACGTGGATCGGCCCCGGGCTCGATGTCGAACGCCAGCGCGATCCCGGACGCGGGCGTGGGCGCGAGGATTCCGGGCTGGGCCAGCTCGACTCGGGAGGACGGGGGCGCGCTCATCGGGTGCGCTCCAACGTGCCATGGATGGCGGTGCGGTTTCCAGACCCCGAGGCGGCGCACCGCGCCGTCGGCACGCCTCGGCCGCGGTCCTGTCACGTCGAGGCAGAATGCCTCTGCCGCGTCGCGTGCCGATGGCACGATCGTCGCGGGGATGGCGGCTCGCACGAGATCTGCAGGCCCGCCGGCTTCCGCGAGCACGCGGTGCGGGGGAGGCGATGGGGGCAGGGCGCGCGTCCAGGCAGTCTCGTGCGACGGCACGGGTCGGTAGCGGCGAGCATCGCGTCGGCGAGGACACGCCTCGCAGCGCACGGCGCGCGTGTCCTCCGCTGCGCATTCTCATCGTGGACGACAACCCCGACACGCGCGAGATCTACGGCGAGTACTTGCGCCTCAGCGGGCTGCACGTCGACGTGGCGGCCGACGGCGAGAGCGCCATCCGACTCGCGCTCGCGACCGGTCCGGACGTCGTCGTGATGGACCTGTCGATGCCCGGCATCAGCGGGTGCGAGGCGGTGCGCCGCTTGACCGCGGACTCGCCGGCGGCCGGCATGGCGATCATCGCGTTCAGCGCGGACGACTCGGACGGCACGCGCGCGGCGGCCCGCGCCGCCGGGTGCTGCGAGTTCGTCGCCAAGCCGTGCCCTCCCGACCAGCTGCTCGACGTCGTACGGGGCGTGCACGCGCGGCACGGCCCGTGCCCCTCGCCGCGGACGTGACCCGAAGCATGCCGCCGTTGGGCCCCCGCGACGCGCTGATTCTCGTGGACGTGCAGAACGATTTCCTGCCCTGCGGCAGCCTGGCGGTGCCCGGAGGCGATGCCGTCGTCCCCGTGCTCGACGACTACGTTCGCTCGGCCGTCGCCGCCGGTGCGCACGTCTTCGCCACCCGCGACTGGCACCCGCCGGGGCACTGCTCGTTCCGCGAGCGCGGCGGGCCGTGGCCGGCGCACTGCGTTCAGGGCACGCGCGGCGCGGAGCTGGCCGGCGGGCTGCACCTTCCGTCCGGGGTGCTCGTCGTCTCCAAGGGCTCGGAGCCGGACCGCGACGCGTACTCCGGATTCGACGGCACGAAGCTGGATGCGTGCCTGCGCGCGCGCCACGTCGAGCGCGTCCTCGTCGGCGGATTGGCGACCGATCGCTGCGTGCTCCAGACGGTCCGAGATGCGCGCGCCAACGGTTTCACCGTGCTGCTCCTCGACGACGCCATCCGCGGGCTGCAGCCCGCCGCGAGCGCGGCCGCGCGCGAGGAGATGATCGCCTCGGGTGCGATCCCCGTGACGCTGGAGTCGCTCCCTCGGGCCGAGGCGACCGGAGGGCGCTCCGCGTGAGCGCCACCCCCGGCGGTCACGGCCACATCGTCGCTTCCGACGCGCCCATCGACCGGTGCTTCTCGGCGATCGTCTGCAGCGCACGGCGGTGCGACTCGACGAACAGCCGCACGCCATCTTCCTCGAGCTCGCGCGTGACGACGTCGAAGTCGATGCCGAGCTTCACCAGCGACGCCATCTGCTCACGCGCGCGCTGCACCCCGTCCTCGATGCGCACCTGCGGGCTGCCGTGGTCGCGGTATGCGCGCAGCGTCTCGAGCGGCATCGTGTCGACCGTGTCCCGAGCGACGAGGGCGTCGACGTAGAAGACGTCCGGATACGCGGGATCCTTGGTCGAGGTCGATCCCCAGAGGAGTCGCTGCGGCCGCGCCCCCTTCGCCGCCAGCGCCTTCCAGCGGTCGTCGGCGAGCACGTGCTGGTACGCCTGGTACGCGAGCTTCGCGTTGGCGATGGCGATCTGCCCTCGCAGCGGTCGCCCGAGCTCGCGGCCCGCGCCGCCGGGCAGCGCGTCGAGCGCGCGATCGACCTTGGCGTCGATCCTCGAGACGAAGAAGCTCGCGACCGAGGCGATCGAGTCGATCGGCTGCCCGCGCGCCGCGCGCGTCTCGAGCGCCCGCAGGAAGGCCTGCGCCACTTCCATGTAGCGCCGTACCGAGAAGAGAAGCGTGACGTTGACGTTCACGCCCTCGGTCAGGCAGCGCTCGATGGCCGGCACGCCCTCGCGCGTGCCCGGGATCTTCACCATGACGTTCGGTCGTGCCACCGAGCTCCACAGCCGACGCACCTCGTCCACGGTGCGCTCGGTGTCGTTGGCGAGCTCGGGCGACGCCTCGATCGACACGAAGCCGTCGGCGCCGCGCGTCTCGTCGTGGACGCGCCGGAAGTGGTCGCAGGCGCGGGCGACGTCCTGAACCTCGATTCGCTCGAAGATCCGCGCCTCCGCCTCCGCGGGCGGTGCACCGGTGATCGTGTCGTCGTAGTCGGCCGAGCCGGCCATCGCCTTCTGGAAGATGGTCGGGTTCGACGTCATCCCCGACAGACCATCCTCGGCGATCATGCGATCGAGCTCGCCGGACGCGAGCAGACGGCGGTCCAGGTAGTCGAGCCACGCGCTCTGACCCAGCTCTCGCAATCGGCGCAGGGGGTTCATGTGCATGGGCCCGTTGCGAGCCGCGTGCCCGCCACGTCGCAGTCACGCAGGCTCGCCATCGGCCATCGCGCGCCACGACGCCCTTGAGGTCGAGCCCCAGGCCGGGCATACATGCACGAGGGCAGACATGGTCGAGATTGCGGCAACGGGACGGGAGGGGTCGCGGGTGCGTGCCGCGGGTGCCCTCCTGCTCGCCCTGAGCGCTGGCGCGCTCTTTTATTACAAGTGGGGCGGCGCGCTGCGCGTGCTCCAAGTCCGCGGCCACGGCGTTTCGCCCGAGATGCTCGTTCACGGGGGGCTCGTCGCGAGCACGCTGTACTACCTCCACAAGATCTGGCCGGCGCTCGTGTTCGGCCTGGTCCTGGGCGCCGTCGTGCGGGCGACCATCTCGCCGCGATGGGTGCGCTCGCTGCTCGCGGGCGAGGGGGCGCGGCCGACGGTGTGCGGCGCGCTCGCCGGAAGCCCGCTGATGCTGTGCTCCTGCTGCGTGACGCCCGTGTTCACCGGCGTGTGGGAGCGCGGCGCGCGCCTGGGCGCCTCGCTCGCCGTGATGCTCGCGTCCCCCGGGCTGAACGTCGCCGCGCTCGCCCTCACGTTCGCGCTGTTTCCGCTGAAGATCGCCGTCGCGCGGCTGGTGTCGGCGCTCGTGCTGGTGCTGCTCGGGTCGTACGGAATCGCGCGCGCGCTCGAACGCACCGTCGTGCGCGCTCCGGCGCCGGCGCGCGAAACCGACGACGATATGCCGCGCGATCCGAAGGCCTTCGCGAGCCGCTTTCTGAGGAGCCTCGGCTATCTCGTGGTGGTGACGTTTCCGCTCATCATCGTGGGGGTCATCGTCTCGGAGCTCGTGCTGCCGCACGCGGTTGCGCTCGGGACGCTCGGCAACGTCGGCGCGGTCGCGGCGGTGGCGCTCGTCGGCGTGTGCGTCGCGCTGCCGACCTTCTTCGAGATCCCGCTCGCGCTGGTGCTGCTGCAGCTCGGGGCACCGGCCGGTGCCGCGGTCGCCCTGCTCATCGCAGGGCCGATCGTGAACATGCCCTCGCTGCTCGTGCTCGGGCGCGAGACCAACGCGCGCGTGGCCGCGGCGGTGGCCGCGAGCGTGTTCGTGGTGGCGACGCTGGCCGGCGTCGCCGTCGGCTAGGTCCGTCGCCGCTTGCGTCCATGGCCGTGTTCCGCGCGGCGAGGCGAGCTCGCGCACCGCACCGGCGATCCAGCGGGTCCTCCGGCAAGTCCAGTGACTCGCACATGCCGGCCAGAAGGGGGGCTCGTCGCTCGCGGGTGCGGAAATGGCGCTCGGCGCAACGCGTCTGCCCTTCAGGGGCGCGGCGCAGTCGTCGATGGGCGCGCGCCTTTCGCTTTCGGCGGTCCGCCCGAGCGCCAGGGATGGTGCGATGGCGGCCCTGCCTGCGCGACTGCGGGCCATGGGCGCGCGTCTCGGGCGAAAGCACCCCGCCGTGAGCGGAAGGCGATCCGCCCTGAGCGGAAGCGGCGCGCGCATCGAGCCCGGGAGCGTATCGACGCGCTCGAGGCCGACACGTCCTTCGCCGCGATCCGCGTGGGACGCGGAGAACTCCCTGCGGGGCCGGAAGGGCAGCCTCGACGTGCAGCGCGACGTGCGGTACGGCAAGCTGCCGCGGGGGGCAGAGAGGTCGTCGCCGGATGAAGAGGATGCCCAGCGTCTATGTGCCGCACGGCGGCGGCCCGTGGCCCTTCGTGGATCTCGGCCCCTTCGTGGCGCGCGACGAGTGCACGGCTCTGGCCGACTACCTGGCGGCCATCCCCGGGCAGCTGCCCCAGCGCCCGGTGGCCATGGTCGTCGTCTCGGCCCACTGGGAGGCGCCGGTTCCGACGGTCATGACGAGCCCGCGTCCGCCGATGCTCTACGACTATTACGGATTCCCTCCGGAGGCGTACCGCATCGCCTGGCCCGCTCCGGGCGACCCGCAGCTCGCCGCTCGCGTGCGCGGGCTGCTCGAGGCGGCGGGCTTCGCCACCGCGGAGGACCCCGACCGCGGCTACGACCACGGCACGTTCGTGCCGCTCAAGGTCGCCTTCCCGGACGCGGACGTGCCCACGATCCAGCTCTCTCTCGAGCAAGGGCTCGACCCCACGCGCCATCTGTCCATCGGCAAGGCGCTCGCGCCGCTGCGCGACGAGGGCGTGCTCCTCGTGGGCAGCGGCATGAGCTACCACGATCTGCGGAGCCTGGGCCGTCCGAGCGCCGTGCCCCATTCCATCGCGTTCGACGACTGGCTGCGGCGCACCGTGGTGGCCGAGCCGGCCGAGCGCGACGAAGCCCTCGTGCGCTGGTCCGCGGCGCCGTCGGCGCGCCAGGCCCACCCTCGGGAGGAGCACCTTCTGCCCCTCATGGTCGTGGCCGGCGCCGCGGGCAGCGTCGCCGGCCGCGTCGCCTTCGGCGGCTCGTTCGCCCGCGCCCGCATCAGCGCCGCCCACTTCGGCGACTGAGCTCGGCTCGCGGCCGAGAGCACGTGTCGCTCACGGGTGCGCGTGCACCGGCCGCTCGGGCGCGCGCCCGATGAGGCCCGCCGCGACCATGCTCTCGAGGTAGCGGCGGATGGTCGCCTCGTCGATGTGGGGCATCTCCGCCGGCTCGCCGAGGGCACGCAGCCGATCGCGAAGCCGCCGGTTGTCGAAGCCGGCGTCGCGTTCCGCGGGTCGCTTCCACGCCTCGAGCCCGGCCAGGGCCGAGTGCTGCTGGATGCTCGGAGGGAGCGCCTCGAGCCGCTCGCGGAAGGTGCGGAGCCAGCTGCCGTAGTCGTCGATGCGCTTCACGGGGTAGCCGGCCCGCTGCACCCAGTCCGCGAACGAGTCCAGCGACACGCCGTCCTCCAGGTGTCCGTCGACGACGTGATACGTGGCGTACCCGTCCCGGGTCGCGAGTGCGACGGCCGCGATGTCGCGCGCGACGAGGTCGACCGGCAAGCCGTCGAAGTGCCGGCGCGTCGCGGTGGGCGCGTAGAAGGAGCGAGGAGCGACGCCCGTCGCGACGAGGCTCTGGAGCAGGCGCGTCAGCAGGTCGTCGGCGTTGACCTGGCCGCCGAACGATCGCGGCGGCATGATCATGCTCGGCCGGAAGACGGCCACGGGCACGCCGGTGCGGGCCTGCAGGTCGCGCACGAGCAGCTCGCCGGCCCACTTCGTGGTGCCGTAGCCGACGGCATAGCCCGAGTCGATGGGGCGGACTCGCCCGAGCGCGGCCGCGTCCTCGTCTTCGAGAACGGGGTCCGCCCGGTCGATGCAGGCGGCCACGCCGACGGTCGAGACGAACGCGATCGCAGCCCGGCGCCGCAGCGCGAGGCGCGCCACCTCCACCGTGCCGAGCACGTTGGGCTCGAAGAGCTGCGGGTACGAGAGGGCATGGTTCACGAGGGCGCCCGGATGCACGACGGCGGAGACCTCGTCGGCGAGGCGAGCCCAGCGCTCGGGCGAGAGGCCGAGCCTGGGCTCGATGAGGTCTGCGGCCAGGACCTCGAGCCTGCCCGGCTCCGCCGCGAGCGCGGCGAAGCGCGCGGCAAGCCGGGGATCGGCGCCGCCGGACGCCAGCTTCGGATCGACGCGCCCGTACGAGGCCGCGAGGCGCTCGCCCGCTGCCGCGTCGTCGCGTGCGCGCACCATCGCGACGACCTTTCCGCGCGACGCGGCCACGCGCTCGAGCAGCTCGAGCAAGAGGAAGCGCCCGAGGAACCCGTTGGCCCCCGTGAGGACGACGACGGGCCGGCCCGACGGGGGCGTGCTCGCCGCCGAGGCGAGCTCGCGGCTCGGCACGAAGCGGTCGATGCGCAGATCCTCGGCCCGGATCGTCTGCGCGCCGGCGCCGTGCACGTCGGCGAAGGTGACCCGCGGGGACGCCGCCGCGGCAGAGAGTCGCTCCTCGACGGCCCGCATGAGCGCGGCGACGCTGGTCGTCGGATCGAGCACCAGCGCCACGGGGACGTCCACGCCGCACAGGCGCTGGATGCGCGCGACCAGCTCCACGGCGCCGAGCGAGTCGCCGCCGAGCTGCTGGAAGCTCCGCTCCGAGGCGCGCACCTCGCGCTCGGTCAGGCCGAGCGTGACGGCGAACGCGCGCGCGACCTTCTCGGCGGCCGGCGCGGCCGGCGCCGACTCGAGCGCGCGCATCTCGTCGAGCCGACGCCGCTCGATCACGGCCTGCAGCTGCTCGAGGCGCTCGCCGTAGCGCGCGCGGAGCTTCGGTCGCGCGGGCTTCGCGCTGTCGGTCAGCAGCCCGTTCTCCCGCGTGAACGGCTGCGTCTCGACGACGAAGTCGCGCGGGACCTCGTAGCCGCGAAGTCCCTCGCGCGCGGCGATGCGGTCGATCTCGTTGCGCAGGCGCGCCTTGTCCGCCGCGCCGACGGGCACGACGACCGCGAGCAGATACGACCAGAGGCTGTTGCCGTACAGGTACATCTGCGCGACGAAGGGGCTGCCGGCCACGTACAGCTCCTCGAGCCGCGAGATGCTGACGAACTCTCCCTGGGCCAGCTTGAGCACGTTCTTCTTGCGATCGACCCACGCGATCTCGTCCGGGCCGCGCTGCTCCACGACGTCGCCGGTGCACAGGAAGCCCGCCGCGTCGAAGAGCTCCCGCGTCGCCTCCTCGTTGCGGTAGTAGCCCGGCACCATCCGCCGAGACTTCAGGCGCAGCTCGCCGCGCGGGTAGGGCTGGTCGCGTCGCGTGTACCCGAGCTCGGGCACGTCGGCCAGCTCGTAGGCCACCACGTTGTCGCCGGCGATCCGGCCGTCGATGGCCACCGCGCCGGCCTCCGTGGAGCCGTACCCGTCGACGACGGGGACGTCGAAGCAGCGCTCGAGGAACGATCGCACCTCCGCCGCGGTCGGCGCCGAGCCGAGCGAGAGCTGCACCAGCCGGTCGCCGAGCAACGAGCGGCGCATCTCCTCGATCACCTCCGCCTCGGCATCCCCGCTCTGCGCGGCCCGGCGCATCACGTCCGTCTGGAAGCGCTGGTGGATCATGTTCGCCACGCGCGGCACCGCGAGGAACGTGGTCGGCCGTGCGATCTGCGCGTCCTCGAAGAGCGTCGACATGTCCGACGCGCTGACGAACGACGTCAGCCCCCCGTGCACGAGCGACGCGAGGAGCAGCCCGCGTCCGGCCATGTGGTTGAGCGGCATGTAGCCGAGCGTGACGTACGGGACGCCTGCCAGGCCGGGCTCCCACGGACGCTGCCAGTAGAGGTTCCAGACGCGCTCCGGGAACATCGCGCCCTTCGGCGTCCCCGTGCTGCCCGACGTGTAGACGATCGTCCGCAGCGCGTCGTCGGCGACGGGCTCCACGGGGGCGACCGGACCGCGATCTCGTCCGAGGCGCTCGACCTCGGTCAGCAGGTGGACGGTCACGGCGGGGTGCTCGCGGGAGACGCGCTCGCGAAAGCGCGCCACCGCGTCCGCGTGCGTGCGATCGGTTTCGCGAATCCCGCTGACGACGAGGGCGCGCACGCCGGGTGCGGCCTGCATCGCCGACGCCACGGCATCGAGGTGGTCGACGTCGCAAACGATGCACGACAGCTCGGCGCCGGCCGCAATGGCCCCGAGCTCCGGGGCCGGCGCGATGGTCGACAGAGGGACCGAGACCGCGCCGAGATGCAGGCACGCGAGGTCCGCGACGGCACCATCGACCTTCGGCGAGCCCGAGATGCCGACCATCGCGCCCGGCACGCCGAGGCCCAGCTGCACGAAGCCCGCCGCCAGCGCCCGGGTGCGCCCCCACACCTCGGCGAACGTGACGTGCCGGAAGGACGGCAGCGGTCGGGCCTGGCCGTCCGCCACCACGAACCCGCGCTCTCCGAGGCAGGGGCGATCCGCGTACAGCTCGCACGCGAGGGCGAACCTCCGGAAGCTCGACAGGCCGTCGGCCTGAAGGCGCTCGAGCGCCGCAGGCGATGGCGTGGACCGCTGCAGGTCGACGTCCTGCTCCAGCAGGCGGCGGCACCGCTCGAGCGCGCGTGTCCGCAATTCATCCTGAATCGGCGCGGCGGTCATGTGCGACGCAAGATGCACGCCGTGGGCCTCGGATCCGCGACGGGCGAAGGTTCGGAGGGCGCGGTGCGGTCGCGCCCGGATCGATGGTACGAGCCGTGCTGCCAACCGATCCTCCAGGCATCCCCGCGCGCCACGGCGTAGGAAGAACATGGTCGAGGCATCCGCTGCGATCCCCGGACGCAAGAAGCTCGTCGTCGTCGAAGACGAGCCGGAGATCCGCGAGCTCGAGGTGTTCCTGCTGGCCGCCGAGGGATACCAGGTGTTCGGCCTGAAGGACGGCGAGGGCGCCCAGGAGACCACGAAGGAGCAGCGCGCGGATCTGGTCCTTCTCGATCTGATGCTGCCGCGCAAGGACGGCTTCGTCGTGCTCGACGAGCTCGAGCGCGATCCTGCCACCGCGCACACGCCCGTGATCGTCGTCACGGCATTCGCGTACACCGCCTCGCGCGAGGCGCTGCGCCGCCGACCCCAGGTGAAGCGCATCATCGAGAAGCCGTTCGACATCGGCGACCTGCTCGACGCAGTCGCGGCGGAGCTCGTGCCACGAGCGGAACGGTGAGGTGGCGCGCATGAGCGGCGACACACCGCGGCCGCCTGCCGCATCGTCTTTGATCGAAGTGACGGCTCCGCCTGCGGCGCGCGACATTCGCGACGCGACGCTCGTCAAGGAGGGCGACGTCTTCCTGCTCGCAGACCTCGAAGGGAACGTGAGGGCCGGAAACCCGAACGGGTTCGGCCTGTACCTGCGCGACACGCGCTTCTTGAGCGCCCACGAGCTCGCCATCCAGGGGCTGCACCCGACGATCCTCCTGTCGTCCGGGCGCTGGCACTTCCTGGGCGCGCAGGTCCTGACGAATCCGAACCTGGTGACCGCCGACGGGAAGACGATCCACGAGCAGACGGTGCAGATCCGCCGCTATCGCGTGATCCGGGGCACCGCGCTGTCCGAGTCGCTCACGTTCCAGAACTTCAACGCGTTCCCGCTCGCGCTCGACGTCGTCGTCCACCTGGACGCCGACTTCGCCGACGTGTTCGAGGTGCGTGGTCTCGTTCCGCACCCGTGCCGCGGGCGGCTTCACCCGCCCGAGCACGGGCCGTCCACGTTGATCTTCGTCTACGACGGATGCGACGCGATCCGCCGAACGACGCGCGTCTCGTTCGATCCTCCGCCGAGCGTGCTCGCCGACCGGCGCGCGCGCTATCGGCTCGAGCTCGATGCGCGCGGCGCCGAGCGCGTCGCCATGACCATCGAGCTCGAAGAGAGGCATCCGGTCGCGTCCGACGTCACGAGGCCCGTTCGCCCTCCGACGCCTCGCGCGACGGGACGCGACGGGACGGCCGTGCGCACCGGCAACGGTGCGTTCGATGCGATGCTCGAGCGCGTGAACGAGGATCTGAGCGTGCTCGCCGGCGGCGACGCCGAGTTGCCGTTCGTCGCTGCGGGCATCCCCTGGTACGCGGCCCTCTTCGGCCGCGACAGTCTGATCACGGCGCTCGAGATGCTCTGGATGGCGCCCTCGGTCGCGTGTCGAACGCTGCTCGGTCTCGCGCGTTCGCAGGCAGCCGTCGACGATGCATGGCGCGACGAGGAGCCGGGCAAGATCCTCCACGAGCACCGTCGCGGCGAGCTCGCGAACGTCGGCGCGGTCCCGTTCGCGCCCTATTACGGCACGGTCGACGCGACGCCGCTCTGGATCTGGCTCCTCGCCGAGTACTGCAGGACCACCGGCGATCTCGAGCTCGCCCGCACCCTTCGGCCGAACCTCGAGGCGGCCCTCGCCTGGATGGACCAGTACGGAGACAAGGACGGCGATGGCTTCCTCGAGTACGAGCGCCGCTCGCCCTCGGGCCTGCTCAACCAGGGTTGGAAGGACTCGTGGGACGGCATTCCGCACGCGAGCGGCGCGCTCGCCGAGCCTCCCATCGCGCTCGTCGAGGTCCAGGGGTACGCGTACGCAGCCAAGCGGGGAGCCGCGCAGGTCCTTCGCGCGCTCGGTGAGCCCGAGCGGGCGCGCGCGCTCGACGAGCAGGCGTCGCGCCTGTACGGCGCGTTCAACGACGCGTTCTGGATGGAGGCGGAGGGCTTCTATTGCCTGGCGCTCGACGGCAGGAAGCGCCAGGTCACCGCCGTCAGCTCCAATCCGGGGCACGCGCTCGCGTGCGGCATCGTCCCGCCCGAGCGCGCGGCTCGCGTCGCCGAGAGGTTCGTGCGCGAGGACATGTTCTCGGGATGGGGCATACGAACGCTCTCGAGCCGCGAGGCCGCCTACAACCCGGTGGGCTATCACCTGGGGACCGTCTGGCCGCACGACAACGCGCTCGTCGCCCTCGGCCTCAAACGATGCGGGCACGAGGCGTACGCGCTCGCCATCTTCACGGCGCTGTACGACGCTGCGCAGCACTTCCCGTCCCAGAGGCTTCCCGAGCTGTTCTGCGGCTTCGCCCGGAGCGCCTTCGGGGTGCCGGTGCGCTATCCAGTCGCGTGCAGCCCACAGGCATGGGCGTCCGCGTCGTGGCTTCTGCTGCTGCAAGCGGCGCTCGGAATCGTGCCCGTCGCCGAGACGGGCGAGCTCCGGGTCGTACGGCCGCACCTGCCGCCCTGGCTGCCCTGGGTCGAGGTGACCCGCATCCGGGTCGGCGCCACGGAGGTCGACCTGCGTTATCAGCGGATCGACGATCACACGGCCGTCGACGTCAAGGCGATGCGCGGCGGCGTGCGCGTGACCTTCGTCGACACGTGGTGACCACCGCGTCTGGGTCGGCGCCGGAAGGCAACGAGGAGGTGAACCGTGCAGCGCAGGTGGAAGGGGGGGCGTCGACGAAGCGAGGCCCACGGAGGAGCTCCGCCACCAGGATCAGGTGCTGCGCCGTAGCAACTCGCGCGCCTCGGGCGGCGCAGCCGGCAGCGAGCCGGATCGAGTCTGTCGGCGGGACGCGCCGGGCTGTACGCGGCCGGCGGCCGTCCCTAGCTGGTTCGCATGGCCGCCATGACGCCGAAGAACGTCTCGCCCCTGGTCGCTGCCGCGGCCGCGCTCGACGCGGAGCTGCGCGCCTACGACGATCTCGCCCGAGAGGCACGTCGGGTTTCGCTGACCAACCAGAAGGGGCTGCAGCACGCCGTGCACATCGTGCAGGAGTCGGCCGGGCGCAACGACGCGGTCCAGCAGAAGGTGCGCGCTCTGGTCGAGCAGATCGAGCAGGCGCGCGCGCGGCAGGTCGAGAGCCTGCAGGCGCTGCTCGAGGCGGCGCGCGCGGTTCAGGCGCGAGCCGAGCAGCACGATGACCTGATGCGGCGCTTCGCGGCGCTGGGCGAGTCCGCCCAGTCCGTCAACTCCCTGGCAGCGGAGCTGTCGGCCAAGCGCCAGGCCGGCGCCGCCGACGCCGAGGTGCTGCACGGACTCGAAGAGGTCGAGGCGCGCATGGGGACCGTCGCGTCGCAGGCCGCGTCGCTCGTCGCGCTCGCGGCCGACCAGAAGTGGCCGGAGCTCGCCGAGCAGGCCGACGCCGTGCGCCAACAGGTCCTCGCGGCGAAGAACAAGCTGGCGATGGCGCGCGAGAGGCTGGCGACGAGCGCGCCTTCGTGAGCGCGAGCGAGCAGTCACCCGCGCACGCGAACGGTCGCGTGGCGGCCACTCGAGGGTCACGCCCTCGCAGCTCAGCAATCGATGTGCCGGTCCGTCGGGCATGCCGCAACGGCACGATGCGGCCGTCGCCCATGGCATCCGTGCAACGATCGTGGCGCGGTGCCACGCGCGACCCTGGAGGGGCGCGGACTGGCTCGCGCCGGTGCCTGCGTCACGGTCTCTTGAGGTTCCTGACTGTCGCATCGGCGCCCGGGTGAAGAACCGAGCGCACCACCAGGACGAGGAGGCATGCGTCGACCGGCTTGTGAAGAACGGGCCTCCCGGGCGGTAGGTCGTAGCGGGCGTCGAAGCCGGTGAGGATGACCACCGGCACGTCGCGGAGCGCTGGGGTCTGCTGCATGGCGTCGAGCATCTGCCACCCGGTCAGCCCTGGCATCATCAGATCGAGCAGCACGAGCGATGGCCGGTGTTCCTGCATCCGCTCCAGGGCCTCGACCGCATCGGCCGCGGTCTGCACGGCGAAGCCGTCCGACTGCAGGGCTTCCGCCGCGACCGCGCGAAGGGCTTCGTCGTCGTCCACCACGAGCACCTCGTCGCACGGCATGAACGGGGAAGGAGCAGCCCGCGTGCCACTGAGACGTGAGGGCGCAGCGCACGTCTGAGGCTTGCCGCGGGCCGTCCGGGCACAGCCACTGCACGGCGCGCGGCGGTGAGGTTGTTCGACCTGCTGCTCGGCCGGCCGCTGCCGACGCAGGAGGCGCCACACGAGCGGATCGGCGTGCTGCGCGGCATCCCGCTGCTCGGTCTCGACGCCCTCTCCTCGGCGGCGTACGGGCCCGAGGCGCTCATCACCGTTCTGTTGCCGCTCGGCCTCGGGGCGCTCCGGTACGTGCTGCCGCTGACGTTGGCCATCGTGGCGCTGTTGACGGCCGTGTTCCTGTCGTACCGGCAGACCATCGACGCCTATCCGGGCGGCGGCGGCTCGTACACGGTCGCGCGCGAGAACCTGGGCCGCGGCGCGTCACTCGTCGCCGCCGCCGCGCTCGCGCTCGACTACCTGCTTAACGTCGCCGTCGCCGTATCGGCCGGCGTGGGAGCCGTCGTGTCGGCCGTGCCCTCCTTGCTTCCGTACACGATGCCACTGTGTCTCGCCGTGCTGTCCGTGCTGGTGCTGGTCAACTTGCGCGGCGTGCGCGCGAGCGGGACGCTCTTCGCCGCACCGACGTATCTGTTCGTCGCTGCGATGCTGGCGGTCATCGCGGTCGGGATCGCGCGCGCCTCCGCGAGCGCTGGCCATCCGACGCCCGTCGCGGCGCCGCCCGTGCTCCCGGCGGCGACGGTCGCGGCCGCGTCGCCATGGCTGCTCGTCCGCGCCTTCGCGAACGGATGCACGGCCATGACCGGCGTCGAGGCCGTCAGCAATGGAGTCCCCAACTTCCGCGATCCTGCCACCGTGCGGGCGCGACGCACTCTCGGCGCGATCGTCTTGCTGCTGATCGCGCTGCTCGTCGGCATCGCGCTCCTTTGCCGGTCGTACGGCATCGTCGCGACCGCGCCGGGGCAACCCGGCTACCAGAGCGTCCTGTCGCAGCTGGCCGGAGCCGTCTTGGGTCGAGGCGCGCTCTATGCCGTCTGTATGGCGAGCGTGTTCGCCGTGCTGGCGCTCTCGGCCAATACCAGCTTCGCCGATTTTCCGCGCGTCGCCCGGCTGCTCGCCGCGGATCGGTTCCTACCGGAGCTGTTCGAGCATCGCGGGCGTCGCCTGGTCTTCTCGTCCGGCATCCTGGTACTGGGGATCCTCTCGGGCGTGCTGCTCGTCATCTTCGGCGGAGTCACCGATCGGCTCATCCCGCTCTTTGCAGTCGGCGCACTGCTGGCGTTCACGACGTCGCAGGCGGGCATGGTGGTGCACTGGCATCGCGCCGGCGTGCACGGGCTCAAGCTCTGGATCAACGCCATCGGTTCCGTGGCCACGGGGATCACGACGGCGCTCGTCCTGGTATCGAAGTTCACGGAGGGTGCGTGGATCTCGGTGCTCGTCGTGGTCGCGCTCATCGCGCTGTTCGCGGGCGTGCGGCGTCACTACGAGTTCCTGGATCGCGCGACGCGCACCGACGCGCCCCTCCAGGTCGGGCCGGCTCGCCCACCGCTGGCCGTCGTTCCCGTTCGGACGTGGGACGCGGTGGCGGTGAAGGCGCTGCGCTTCGCGATGGGGTTCGCGCCGGAGGTCGTCGCCGTGCAGGTCCTTACCGACGAGGGGATGCAGCACGATCTGACCCGTCGATGGCACCACCTGGCCGAGGCACCCGCCCGGCGGGCCGGCAGGCGTCCACCCAGGTTGGTGGTGTTGCGGTCGGAGTACCGTCAGCTGTTCGCACCGTTGCTGCGGTTCGTCGACGACCTGGTTCGCGCTCACCCGGACCGTCACGTGGCGGTCATCGTCCCCGAGCTCGTCGAGCGGCGCTGGTATCACGCGTTCCTGCACACGCACGCGTCGTCGGTCCTCAAGGCGTTGCTGTTGTACCGCGGCGGACCGCAGATCGTCATCGTGAGCACGCCGTGGTACCTGCGCGACTGGTTGCCAGAGCGATGGTGGTCGTTGCGCACGCGCCTCCGGCGTCGTCCTGGCGCCGCGCCGCTCGCACGAGCGCATCGGGGGTGACGTGTACGGTCACCCGCCGGGCGAGCGCGCGCTCAGCACCAGCGGTAGCAGCGCGACGAGCTGGTCGGGGGTGCATGGCTTGGGCAAGAACGCGGCGCACCCGAGGCGCACGTCGCGCGGCAGCTCGTCGGCGTACGCCGAGACGATGATGACGGGAATGTGATGGGTGCGCGGGTGGCCGGCCAGCCGCCGCGTCGCCTCCGCGCCATCCATCCGCGGCATCGCGTAGTCCATCACGACGACGTCGGGCAGAGCCGCCGTCGCCGTGTCGATCGCCTCGCGTCCATCGCGCGCCTGGATCGCGCGAAAGCCGGCGGCGCGAAGCGCCTTCGCGTACATTTCGCGCGTGTCCTCGACGTCGTCGACGACGAGAACCAGGCGGCCGGCGCCGGCCTCGTCGCGCTCGACGCGGCCGTGCATGCCCAGGGTGAGCTGGCGCGCCTCTCGGAGCACGCCGTCGAGAACCTCACCGGCCGCGCGAAGGGCCCGCAGTCGATCGGTCGTCGTCTCCTCGGGGCCGAAGAGGTCGTTTGCCGCGGAGTCGCCGACCCCGTCAGGCGGCCCGTTCCCCACGCCGGATGCCTTCCAGGCGCGCGCCATCGACCTGGGTACGCCTGGAGCACGTCACGTACCCGCCCGTGACCGCCGCTCGACGCCGGACGGGACGCCCGACCCGGTGGTCGCGTCTGCTCGGCGGGAGTGGCACGGATGCAACGGCCGAGGCGTTCGGCCACGTCAGCGCGCAGCGGCCTCGGGCCGGCGCCACGTCAGCTTGCTCGGCTCGCGCGGCGGGTGCAGCCCCTCGATGACGCGCGCTCCTCGCTTGAACGTGAGGTACGTCCACGTCCACTCCAGCATGACGATGAAGCGGTTCCGGAATCCGACGAGATAGGCGATGTGCACGAGCGCCCACGCCAGCCACGCGATGAGCCCGCTCACGTGCAGACCGAACACGATCCCGACGGCGCGGTTCCGACCGATGGTGGCGAGCATGCCCTTGTCGAGGTAGCGGAAGGCTCGCCGTTCCCTTCCGCGCAGGTCGCGCGCGATGTTGCGCGCGACCGCCCGCCCTTGCTGGATCGCGACCGGCGCGATGCCCGGAAGCTCCGCCCCGTCCTGCTCGTAGCGCGCGGCGTCGCCGATGACGAACGCCTCCGGGTGGCCCGGTAGCGATAGATCCTTCTCGACGATCACGCGCCCTTGGCGATCGTGGGGCGCGTCGAGCGAGCGCACGACCTGGACGGGCCGCACGCCGGCGCTCCAGATCACCGTGGCCGATTCGATGCGCTTCCCGTTCGCGAGCGTCACGCCGTCGCGGTCGACGTCGACGACGGCCGAGGCGGTGTGGACGACGACGCCCAGCTGCCGGAGGTCGCGGTCTGCCTTGCGCGAGAGGTCCTCCGGGAACGTAGGCAGCACGCGCGGGCCTGCCTCGACCAGGTGGACACACGTCGCGCGCGGGTCGATGTGTCGGAAGTCGCGCGCGAGCGTCACCTGCGAAAGGTCGGCCAGGGCGCCCGCGAACTCCACGCCGGTCGGACCGCCGCCCACCACGACGAACTCGAGCAGGCGCCGCCGCCTCGCCGGATCCGCCGTCCATTCGGCCTCTTCGAACGCGAGCAGCACGCGCTTGCGGATCTCGAGCGCAGCGTCGAGCCCTTTTGGGCTGGGCGCGAGCGCCTCCCAGTCGTCGTGCCCGAAGTAGCTCGGCTCCATCCCGGCGGCCAGGACGAGGTAGTCGTACGGGAGCTCGCCGTGGTCGGTGATCACCAGCCGGCGGTCGAGCGCGACCTGGCGCGCCTCGGCCAGCACGACGCGCGTGTCGTCGTACCGGGCGAGCACCGAGCGGATGGGGGCCGAGACGGCCGGCGCCGACAGCGCAGCCATCGAGACCTCGTAGACGAGCGGCTGAAACAGATGGTGGTTCTCGCGATCGACGACGACGACGCCGACCTTTTCGCTGCCGAGTCGCCGCGCCGCCGCCAGCCCGCCGAAGCCCGCACCCACGACGACCACCTGCGGCCGCTCGCGTCGCGTCTCCCGACCGTCCACCGCTTGGTCCGTCATCGGGACGCGATGCAGCAGCGCGCGTGCCACGCACCGGGCCTCGTCCGTCGCGGAGCGGCCAACGCAGCTCGAGCGGCATCGAGCGCGTCCGAGCACGCGAGAGCGGCGGTCAATGGGTGGTCAAGTGGAGGTCAGGCGACTCGCCGGCGCTGCCGGCCCCGGCTGCCGCGTCGCGCGCATCGCGCGGCTGCGTCGGAAGAACGACCCAGAAGACGCTGCCGCCCCCGGGCCCGGGGGCGTAGCCGGCCTCCCCTCGATGGGCACTGGCGAGGCGCTTCACCGTCGCGAGGCCCAGGCCGACACCCGGGGCGACGCTCGCCCGCACGAACGCCTCGAAGATGCGACCCGCGATCGAATCGGGAACGCCCGGGCTCGGTGTCGCGGACCTCGATCCGCACCCGATCGCCGAGCGGGATCGCCCCGAGGCTTACGGCCTCCTTCGTACCGCATCGACGACGTCGCTCAGCACCTCTCGACGATGTCGTCGCCCAGGCGCTCCGCCAGGCCGGCGTCGTAGTCGCCCAGGCGCTCGATCGCCGTGTCCACGCGCTCGACCTCGCGCTGCTCGTCGCGCCTACGCGGCGATCGTCCGCGCGACGTCGTGCGCCGCGCCCGCCCTGGCCGGGCAAGGCACGGCAGCCCAGCGGGAGAGATCGCGTGCCGAGCTACGGCACCGGATCGGGCGTCACGCCGTGCTTGGCCGCATTGTCGCAGCCGAGCTCGACGCCCGTGGGCCCATCCTTCGTCTTGACGATCTTGAACTCGACGCGACGGTTCTGCTCCCACGCCTTCTCGTTGTGGCCTTCGTCGAGTGGGCAGTACTCGCCGTAGCCCTTGCTCCGCAGCCGTGACTTGTCGATCCCGCGCGCGATGAGCGCACGCACGACCGAGTTCACGCGGTCCTGCGTCAGCTTGAGGTTGTACTGATCGCTGCCGCGCTCGTCGGCGTGCCCGGCCACCTCGACGAGCGTGAACTCGGGGTGGTGCTGCAGCGTCGTCGCCACCGCGTCGAGGATCTTGTTCGAGGCGGGCAAAATCTCGGCCGAGTTGTACGCGAACTGGATCTTGTCGAGGATGATGATGTTGTTGTCCTGGATGATGACGCTCCCCTTGTCGGGGCAGCCGTCCTCGTCCTCGAAGCCGTTGAACGTCTCCGGCTCGTTCGGGCACTTGTCCGCGACGTCGGGGATCCCGTCGTGATCGTTGTCCGGGTCCGGGCACCCGTCCTGATCCTGGAAGCCGTCCTTGTCCTCCGGATCGTTCGGGCACTGGTCCACCTTGTCCGGGATCCCGTCGTTGTCGTTGTCCGGGTCCGGGCACCCGTCTTGATCCTGGAAGCCGTCACGGTCCTCCGGGTCATCGGGGCACTTGTCCTTCGAGTCGAGGATGCCGTCGCCGTCGCGATCGCCCTCGCTGCCCTCCGGACAGCCGTCGTCGTCGTGATCGCCGTCGCGGTCCTCGGGGACGTTGATGCAGCGATCGTCAACGTCGGGGATGCCGTCGTTGTCGTTGTCCGGGTCGGGGCACCCGTCCTCGTCCTTGAACCCGTCGAAGTCCTCCGGGTCGTCGGGGCACTGGTCGACGTCGTCCTTGAGGCCGTCGCCGTCGCGGTCGCCGATCGACGGCTCGAAGATGAAGCCGAGGAACGCGCGCTCGTCGGCCGCCTCGAAGCCGCTCGTGTACCGCGTGCCGGCGCCGAGCATCAGGTACGAGTTGCGCTCCACGAAGAGCTTGATGCCGCCGACCGCCTCGTTGCTGAGCGCGACATCGCTGCTCGCGCCGCTAGCGAGCAGGTAGCTGCCGTACGTCTCGCCGACCAGGTCGACCGAATCGAGCACGCGCCACGAAATGCCGCCGCCGAAGGTGGCCAGGTTGCCGTCGACGAACTGCCCCTTGTCGAGCGCCAAGTTCGTCGTCGACGGCGAGTGTCCGCGGAAGCCGCCGTTGACGGCGATGCGGAACTGGCCCTTCGATCCGAAGCGCTTCTCCACGATGAGCTCCGGCCAGTAGAAGAAGCCCGGATCGGCCCCCGCGTTGGCCGCGGCGTCGCCGAAGCCGTCGCCGACCTGCAGTCCGAGCGCGAGCCCGATGCCGTGCTCGACGCGCGTGATGCGCCACTTGGCGTGGGCGGCGATGTAGCTGGGGCCCTGGAAATCGAGCTTGTCGGGGCCCCACCCGGCCACCTTCGGCACCTGCTGGCCGGTGGCGGCATCCGTGGTCAGCTGCTGCGGGCCCGACATCAGGTCGATCGGCAAGTCGAGGCCGACGACGAGCTGGTTGGCGATGCCGTAGTTGAACTGCAGCGTGCCTTGGAACGAGTGCTCGATCAGGGCACTGTCCGGGATGCGCAGCAGATCGTGCGCATAGTCGATGATGAGGCCGAAGCTCACCTCGTTGGCGCCGATGATGTCGCTGCCGTTCACCGAGAACAGGCCCTTGGAGTCCATCGCGGGCCGGAACAGGTGCGTGTCGAACCCGTTGCCGTTGGGCGGATTGGGAATCACGTTGGGCGTCGATTGGGCGCGCGCCTCGCGCGCCACGACGAGCGAAGCGACCAGGCCCGCGAGCGCCAGCACCCGAGCCGACGTCGAAGCCGAGGCGCGACCAAGACGATGGATCATGTTCGGAGGCTCCGTTCCCGCACTGCGTCGTTCCCGTGCCACGGACCTTCCCCTGCGCACCGGCGATGGGACGGGGCCCCATCAAGCAACGGGAGCGTAACACAGTCGACCGGTGCGCTGGCCACTCGAAGCGAAGCCTGTGGCCGGACGGTCGGCCCCGATTTAGGCTGACGGCACGCTCGCCGTGCAGAGGCTCTCCGCCGCCCTCCTGCTCGTGGCTCTTCTCGCCGTCATCGTCGCGTGGGAGCGCCCCGCCCGCGCCGACGCCACGCTCGATGGCGCGTGGACCACGGGGGGCGTCACGGAGACCTTCACCGTGCAGCAGTGGAGCCAGGCGTGCGGACCGCCGCCGGTATCCGGAACGCTGGTTCCTGCTGGGCCGGTCACGGTGCGAACGGACGGTCCGGAGCTCGTGCTCTCCGCGCCGGGAGGGCGGACCCTGCGCACCGACCAGTGCCTGGACGCGATGCCGACGCTCGGGCGCGAGTCGCACACCGAGGACGGCCGGACGTGGCGCACGCGCTGCGCGACGCCGCCGAGCGATCCGCGCCAGGCGGTGGTCAACACCGCGTACTTCCTCGCCCCGGGGGACGATTCGATCTCCGTGGCCGAGACGGGGCGATACCAGCTGACCATCAACGACAAACGGTGCATCGCCGACGTGAAGCGATCCGGGACGCTGACCCGCGTCATCGCCCCCGCACCCGAGGCGTCGGCCACGACGCCGTCTGCCGCGGTGACCACCGCGACGCCGCAGACGCCGCGCAGCACGAGCCGCGTCGACTGCAGCAGCCCCGGTAGCCCGGCGCGCCTCGAGGTGAGGCCGTCGCGCAAGCTCCTACGAACCGGTGACACGTTCGCGTTCCGTGGCGTCGTGCTCGACGCCAACGGCTGCATCACCGCCACCCCCATCCAGTGGACGGTGGGTACGGTGGCGTTCGCCGACGGCCAACCGCACGCCGGCCAGCCGACGATCGATGCGAGCGGTGCACTGCACGTCCCCTCGCAGGGCTTCGCGGACGCGACGTTCGACGTGGTGGCTACGGCCGGCGGGCGCAGCGCGCGCGCTGCCGTCGAGGTGACCTCCCCGGCCAATTACGACGCGCTGCTCGCGCAGTCGGGCCTCGGACCGAACGGCGAGCGAGACGAGCCGTCCGTCGCCGTCCTGGCGACCAGCACGATCGGCGCAAAGGACGTGAAGGCGGCCGACGATGCCCAGCGGCGGCGGGTCACCTTCATCGCCGTCGTCGGCTCGCTGGCCCTTGCGCTCGGCGCCTTGGCGCTCGTCGGCAGGCGACGCGCGCGCAAGGCCCGCGAGGCCGAGAGGGCGGCGGAGGAGCGGCACGCCGACAAGATGCGCGAATACGAGCGGGTCCGGCGCGAACGCGAGGAGCACCACGCGGCGCAGATGAAGAAGCACCTCGAGAGCGTCGGGCTGGCCCAGCAGCAGGCCGCAGCCGCCGCCGCGCGCGGCATCGACTCCGGGCCCATGTTCTGCCCGTCCTGCCGGCGCGAGTTGCCGGCCGGCAGCACGTTCTGCCCGTTCGACGCGAACCGGCTGGTCGCGATCGCCGGACACGAGGAACTCCTCGCCGGGCCGCCGGGTGGCATTTGCCCCACGTGCAAGCGCGGCTTCAACCCCGGCATGAAGGTCTGTCCGCACGACGGCGACGATCTGGTGCCGCCGGCGCTGGCGGGCGCGCAGTCCGCCCCGGTCGCGCCGGCGCGGGGCAAGATCTGCCCGACGTGCGGTGGCCGCTTCGACGGCTCCGCCGGGTTCTGCGGCAAGGACGGCACGCAGCTCGTCCTGGTCAACTGAGCACGTCGATTCTCGGGTCCGCAGCGCGCGTGGGGCGCTCACAACCTCGCACCCGCCGCCGCGACGACGGGTCCCGTGCCCGCGCGCCCAGAACGCGGGAGCGGACGCGCGCGGCGGGTCGCGCTACCATCGGGCCAAGGACGGCGCTGGATGAAGATCACGTGCCAGGCTTGTGCGGCCAAGTACACCATCGCGGACGACAAAGTCCTCGGGAAGATCGTCAAGATTCGCTGCAAGAAGTGCGGGGCCACCATCGTCGTGAACGGCAACGATCCGTCCGCGGTGGCCGGGGCCGCCGCGGAGCCTCCGCGCGCATTCGATTACGCGGCGCAGAGCGCCGGCGTCGAGCAGTGGACCGTCAACGTGGCCGACGGCGATCAGCGTACGATGAGCGATCCGGAGCTCGTGGCCGCGTACCAGGCGGGCATCGTCAACGACGAGACGTTCTGCTGGAAAGACGGCATGACCGACTGGCTGCCGCTCCGCGAGATCGAGCAGCTGTACTCGGCGTGCACCGCCACGCGCGTCGCGCCTGCCGGCGCGATCGCCGGGATGGCCGCGGGCATGGTCCCCGACGAGGGCGCGACCAGGATTCAGGACACTGGGGCGGCGCTCTTCGGTGGCGGCTCGTCGCCGGCTCCGGCCTACGCGGCGCCGCTTCCTGCCGCTGGAAGCGGCAACGGCGTCGGCGAAGCGATGTCGCCCGCAGCCCCCATCGCTGCACGACGCGCGGGCGGCCGCGCACCGGGGGCGGACCTGTTCGCCGGCGCCGCCCAGGCCGGCGGCGAGGACGACGTGATGACGAGCGCGCCCGCCGGCATGCCGCAGGTACACGGCGACGCGCCGGCGCTGACGGGCGCCCGCAACGAGAACAGCGTCCTCTTCTCGCTCAATGCGCTGACGAGCAAGCCCGGCCCCGGCGGTGGTGCGCCGATGCCCGCGACGTCCGAGGCCTCCGGTCTCATCGACATTCGCCAGCTGAGCGCGCAGGTGGGCATCGGCGAGGAGAAGAAGAGGAGCAGGATCGACGACATCATGAACCTCGCCGGCGGCGGTGCCTTCAGCCCCTCCCTCTCGGGTCCGGTGCTCTCCGCGCCGCCGATCGAGGAGTACGCCGCGCCGCCGCCCGACATGGCCATGCCCGGGACGATGGCGCCCCCGGCCAAGAGCAAGGCGCTCATCTTCCTCGCGATCGGCATCGGCGCGTTCGTCATCGTCGGCGCGATCGGGGCGGCGGTGATGTTCACGCACAAGGGGGACGAAGCGTCGACCGACAAGGCCGCGGCGAACGCCAGTGCCGCGTCCGCCACCGCGAGCCCGACGCCGTCGGCGTCGGTGGCCATGACCGAGCCGCCGCCCGCGGCGAGCGCCCCCGAGCCGGCGTCGGCCACCGCCGCTCCGCCGCCCGCAGCCACCGAGACCACGCAGCCGGCCGCCGCTCCCGAGCCGCCGAAGCCGGCGCCCGCCCACCAAGCGGCGGCCGCGCCCAGGGAAACACCTCACGAATCTCATCGGGAGAGCGCGCCCGCGCCGGCCCCCGCCTCCGATCAGCCGTTCAACATGGGCGAGGCCAAGGCGAAGCTCGGCGCGGTCGCGGAGTCCCTGCAGAGTTGCAAGCGCGGCGACGTGACCGGCACCGGCCGCGTCATCATCACGTTCTCCCCGAGCGGCAGGGTGCAGTCGGCGGTCATCTCCGGCCCGCCGTTCGAGGGAACGCCGACTGGCTCGTGCGTCGCGGCGAGGTTCCGCGCCGTGCGCGTGCCGGCCTTCGGCGGCAGCCCGTTCTCCGTGAGCAAGCACTTCACCGTCAACTAGCCCGTGTCCGGTCTTTTCATCGCCCTCGTCGCTTTCGCGGCCTTCTTGCTCGGACTGCGCGCCGGGATCGCCATCGGCTATCGCGCCGAACGACGCCGCAAACGTGACCTGCCGCGCGCGCACGCCTAGCATCGCGGCGTGAGGCGTCTCGTCGCCGGCTGGGTCGCGCTCGCCATTGGCTGGTGGCCGCCGGCGGCGCGGGCGGGCTCGCCCGAGCAGCGGGCGGCCTGGACCGCGTCGCCCATCGCGCTCGACCTCGGCGGGCTCGACCCCCTCGAGCGCGACGCGCTGGCTCGGTGCGGAACGGGCGAGGCCGGGCTTCGCGCCACGGCGCGGTCGATCCTCGCGCGCAAGCTGCGGGGCGAGGCGATGCCCGAGCTCGACGCGATCGCGGCGGCGCAACGGGAGGCCGGCGAGCCGCACCCCTGGCCGCGCGCCTGGGCCGTCATGGGCCGCGAGCTCGGGCCCGCAGTGATCGCGAAGCTCGACTCGTGGCTGGCCTCGGGGCGCGACGACGCCCGCCTGCGTCGCTGCGGTGTCGCCGTCGGCGCCGCTGCAGACGGCCGGCGGGCGCTCGTCGTGGTCGCAGTCGACGCGCTCGCCGACCTGGCGCCGCTGCCGGTGTTCGTGCGCACCGGCCAGTGGCTTAGCGTCGAGGCCACGATGCGCGTCGAGGCGCGCGGCGCGCGCGTCTTCGCGGTCGGCCCGGGCGGCGCGCCCCGGACGTTGCTGGCATCGTTCGACGGGCGGACGCTGCGCGCGCGTTTCGCCCCCGACCGCCCCGGCGAGTTCGCCGTCCAAGTCATCGCCGATCTGGCCGGCGGGCCACGACCGGTGCTCGAGGCGACCGTGTTCGCCGACGTCGCGCCACCGACGCGCGACGACCCGCGCCCTGCACCCGGCGAGGACTCCGGAGGCGTCGCCGGCTGCGACGACGATCGGCTGGCGCGCATGGTGTCGGCGGCGCGCGCCTCGGCGGGGTTGCCCCCCCTGGCGCGCGACCCGCGCCTCGACGCCATCGCGCGAGAGCACGCCGAGCGCATGGCGCGTGCCCGGCAGCTGGCGCACGACGTGGGCGATGGCGATCCGTTCGAACGACTGCGTGCGGCGGGGCTGGATGCCGAGGACGTCGGCGAGAACGTCGCGCACGCTGCGACGCTGGCGCTCGCGCACCGGGCCATCTGGGCCAGCCCCTCGCACCGCGCGAACGTGCTGCGCAGCGACTTCGATCGCCTGGGCGTGGCGGTCGCGCGCGACGAGCGCGGCGACGCGTGGGTCGTCGAGACGTTCGCCGGCGGGCTGCGCTGACTACTGGCCCTGCTGGCGCTGCGCCTTGATCTCGCGCGCTTTCTGGACGCAAAGCTTGTCGCCGAGATCCTTGCACGTGCTGATGAGCAGGTTGATCTCCGTGTCGCTCGCCTTGTTCGTGTACACGCGCTGCTCGAGCTGCTGCTTGAGCATCATCTTGGCGTCCTGCGTTCCGGCGAGCGCGAGCTGCCGCTCGCGGTCGTCGACGCTGCTGCCGCCCGAGCGGGACGTGGGCGTGACCGGCGTCGCCGGGGGCGATGCGACGGACGTCGGCGCCGACTCGTGCTCGTGGCTCGGCATCTCGGGCGCGAGTGCCGTGCGCCGGCCGCCGTCGGGCCGGGCGGCGGCGACCGGCTGTTCGGGCTGTCCCTTCGCCGACGTCAGCGGCAGCTGCGCCGTCGTCGTGGCCACCGTCGTGGCGATCATGTCGAGCTGCTGCAGCTTGTCGGCGGCTTCCTTGCGACGGCTCGGGTCGACGGTCATCGCCTGCGCCACACGCTCGTAGCTCGCGCGCTTCTTGGCCACGTCCTGCGCGGCGTCGCCGCGGGCCAGCAGCTCGTCGGCCCAGCGGTTCTCGATGTCCTTGAAGTCCTGCGTCGCACGCAGCGGCGACCCCTCGGCGATCGACGCCAGCTTCGCGTGCGCCGCCTCGCAGTCGCCGCTGGCACACAATCGCTTCGCGTCGTCGAGCGTCGACTGGTCGGCCGACGGCGCCACCGCCGTCGTCGTCGCCGCGGTCGCGGGCTCTGCTTTCGGACGCGTGAACACCCACGCACCTGCGGCCCCCATCACGACCACGATCCCGAAGATGGCGAACGGAACGGCGTTCGACCCGCGGCGCCGGCGGACGATCGCGTCGGCCTCGCGATCGCCGAGCACGGCCAGCTGCTGGCTCTCGGTCGGACGGAAGATCTGCCCGGCGCCGATGAACTTGAACTTGACGTCCCCGAGCTCGATGACGTCTCCGGGCTCGATGATGCCTCGGCGGAGCTCGGCGCTGTTCACCCGCACGCCATTGCTCGAGCCCTTGTCGACGATCTCGAAGCGACCATCGCCGAGCGCGTGCACCTCGCAGTGAAGGCGTGAGACCGAGTTGTGGTTGATCGAGATGTGCGCGTCCTCGGCGCGGCCGATGGTCATGCGCTCGTGGTCGAGGGGGAACTCGGCGCCCGGCGTGGGGCCGGCTAGCATCACGAGGCGGTTGGGCCGGTCGAGGAGCGAGGCCGCGCGCGCGGCCGGGGCATTCGGCACCGTCGCCTTCACATCGGGAGCCGCGGCGGGCGCGCCGACGTCGGCCAGCGCATCGTCCTGGAGGATGATGCGGTAGTCGCCGATCTGAACGAGGTCGCCGTGTGCGAGATCCTGCGCGTGGGTGATGCGCAGACCGTTGACGAAGACGCCGTTGTAACTGGTCAGGTCCTCGAGGACGTACGTGGGCTTGTCGGCGCCGTTGGCCGCGCCGTTCGTCGCCTTCTTGAAGACGCGCGCGTGCTCACGGGAGACGTTGCGCTCCGTGAGGCGGATGGTGTTCCCCTCCTTGCGGCCGACCGAATACTGGTCCCGCGTGAGCGGAACGACGGTTCGCTTTCCTTCGTCGTCCTCGATGACCAGCTTCCACATGGGCGGTCTGCTTGCGCTCGCCTTTCGAAAGGATTGGGCAAAGCCGACTGGAACGCGTGGCCGTGGCGGGGGTACGCGCGCGCTGGCAGAAGTGTAACTACCCTGGGTTGTCGGATGCAACGGCTCGCGCGACGCTCCGCCCCAGGATTTCCGATGGGGCCTCCCGGCCGCGCCCCAGGCTCTTATCGCACACGTTGGGATGGTCTTGACGTGTGATACATTCGGCCGTACGTATCACGGCGTGACACAAAACACGGGTGAGCCTCTGCCCGAGGGCGATGCCGATGCCGTCGATGCTCGCGACGGCAAGAAGGAGCGGGTGCTTCACACCCGCGTGCCTGCCGTGCTCGAGCGCGAGCTCAAGCGCTTTGCCGAGAACCTGCGCGTGCCCGTCTCCAACCTCGTCCGGACCATCCTCGAGGACGCGCTCTCGGTGGCCGACGCGGCCACCGAGAGCGTGGAGGAGCGGCTCAAGCGTGCCGCCAGGCACCTCGAGAAGGAGCGCGAGAAGCTGAAGAAGCGCATGGAGCACGACCCACTCGAGCGCATCGTCGCGTTCCAGGAGGTGACACTCGCGGTGCATTCGACGTGCGCCAAATGCGAGCGACCGCTCGAGCGCGGCACGCGCGCCCACCTCGGGATCGGAGAGCCGCTCGACGGATCGCGCGTCTTCGTCTGCAACGACTGCCTGCCGCGCCCCTGAGGGGGCGCTCACACGGCTGTCTTGCTCGTCCGGCGGGGCCCCGGTCCCACCTGGTGAGTCCACGATGCACCGCAGCGCGGTGCGAGGAGAGGAGTGTGTGCCATGATCCAAGAGAACGCCACCGAAGCCAACGTGCCTGGAGCCGAGGCCCAGCCCGCCGACGAGAAGAAGGCTACGACGCTCGTCGACACCCTGTTCGACCTCGGCCTGACGTGGGCGGAGCTCGGCGTCGGCCAGGGCAGACGCGCCCTCGAGACGAGCGCCAAGACGCTGGAGAAGGTCGCGCAGTCGCTGCACGAACTGCAGCTGAAGCTGCGCAAGGACACGAGCGCCAGTTCCTGAGCGGGAGCTCTCAGTCGGCTCTCTGCGGCTCCCCGGCTGGAAGGAGCGCGACGAAGGCGTCGCGTGCCGCGAGCACGCGCGCCTCGTCGCGGCCGTCGAACGTCAACTTCGTCTTGTACGCCGGGTCGAGCCACTTCGGGTACGAGCCGATCTCGACGTCCGGGAACCGGGCGACGACCTGGTCGAGCAGCGGCTTGAGATTGCCCTCGTCCATGTTCGTGTACACCGCGTGCGATACGAACGCGGGCCGGGCCCCGTCGGCCGCGATTCGGGCGACGACCACCGGGAGCTTCATCCGGAACACCTCGGGGATCCCCGGCAGCAGCCACGTGTTGCGCAGACGGATGGTCGGCCACGTGATCTCGCGCGTGACCTCGAGCGCGGCCCCTTCGGGTACGAGCGCCATCCGCAGGTGACCCTCCGTGCAGCGCGAGCCGTAGTGCTCGCGGAGCATCGACTCCATCTCCGGCGAGCTCACCACGCGCACGCCGAAAGCCTTGGCGACGGCCTCGACCGTCACGTCGTCGTGGGTCGGCCCGACCCCGCCGCTGGTGAACACCCAGTCGTGCGCCGCCGAGAGCTCGCGCACCTCGCGCGCGATCGTCTCCACGTCGTCCACGACGACGACCACGCGCCGCAGCGCGATACCGAGCCCCCGCAGCGTGCGCGCGAGCACGGCCACGTTGGCCTCCTCGACCTTCCCGCTGAGGATCTCATTGCCGATGACGAGAGCGGCGGCGACGCCTGCGCTCGGAGCCATGGAGGAACCGTAGCTCGTTTCCGTGTAGACTTGTGCTCGTGCGGCGCGTCTTGGTCGTCGAAGACTCCACCTCGGCGCGCGCGTTCGTGCGCGCGGTGCTCGAGTCGCCCGAGTTCGCGGGGCCGCAGGGGGGCTGCGAGGTGGTCGAGGCGAGCAGCGGCTTCGACGCCATGCGGCTGCTCCCGCGCGGCCCCTGGGACCTGATCGTCACCGACATCAACATGACCGACATCAACGGGCTGGAGCTCATTCGCTTCATCCGCAAGTCGGAGCACCACCGCGGCACGCCGCTCGTCATCATCTCCAGTCTCCGGGCCGAGCAGGACGTCGAGCGAGGGCTGGCGCTCGGGGCCGATGCGTACCTGCCGAAGCCATTCACCCCCGAGCAGCTGCGCGGCGCGTGCGCGCGGCTGCTGGTCGGAGCGCGCGAGGCCGCCGGACCGAGCGAGCCGCCGGCGGGCGGACCCTAGGACGCGGCCATGGTCGAGGGAGGCGGCGGTCGCGGCGAAGGGGGCGACAAGGCGCGCGACGAGTTCTTCAGCGAGGCGCAGGAGCTCATCGACGGGCTGGGGCGCGACCTCCTGGGCCTGGACGAGGCCCTGAAGAAGGGCGAGCCCGAGGCGGAGCTCATCAACGACGTCTTCCGCGCCGTGCACACGCTGAAGGGCCTCTCCGGCCTGTTTGGCGCGACGCGCATGGCTGGGCTGTCGCACGAGCTCGAGGACGTCCTGGACGACCTGCGCCTCGGCCGCATCGAGTTGACGAGCGGCGTGCTCGATCTGCTCTTTCAGGCGGTGTCGCTCTACGGCCGGCTCCTGTCGGCCGAGACCGGCGCCGGATCGGAGCCGGCGCAGGACGTCGAGCAGATGCTCCTCGCCCTCGGCCAGATGTCGCAGCGACGACGCGGCGGCGGCGCCGGCGTCGTGTCGCAGTACGAGCTCGACCCTGGGCTGCTCGGCGTGCTCACCGAATACGAGGAGCACCGGCTGCGCACCAACATCCAGCAGGGGCTCAACCTCTACCGCATCCGAGTGCGCTTCTCGCTGGCTACGATCGACAGCGCGCTCGACGATCTGAAGGCCAAGGCGCGGCCGCACGGCGAGATCATCACGTACCTGCCGACCGGGTCGGGCGCGGACATCGACACCATCGAGCTCGAGGTTCTCATCGCGAGCCGGGCGACGCTGGAGATGCTCCGGACGGCCATCGCCGGGCCCAACGTCGCCATCGAGGGGGTGCGGCGGCGGTCCGGCCCGAGTGCCCCCCCCGCCGTCGCCGCGACGACTCCGCCCCCTGGCGAGCCGCGGCCGGCCACCGCCGAGTCTTTTGCCTCGACGCCCTCCGTCTCGCTGACCGGCGCACCCCCGGCGCGCGAGACGTCGAGCTTCCGCGCACCCGAAGAAGGAGAGGAGGGGCGCGCCGGACACGCGCCCTCGATCGTGCCGGTCGCGTCCGGGCGCTCCGCCGGGCCGGGGGCGGCCGGTCCGGCGGCTGGCAAGGAGCTTTCGCTGCGATCGGTGACGCAGACGGTGCGCGTCGACATCCGCAAGCTCGACCGGCTGATGACGATCGTCGGTGAGCTCGCCATCGTGCGCACCGCCATGGCCAACCTCACCGACCGCGTGCGCGGCCGGGCCACCGACGCGCGCGAGCTGGCCATCGAGCTGGCGCGCCTGAGCCGCACCTTCGAGCGCCATCTCGCGCAGATGCAGAGCGGGATCCTCGAGGTGCGCATGGTCCCGCTGGGGCAGGCGTTCGACAAGCTGGCGCGCGTCGTGCGGCAGATCTCGCGCGAGCACGGGCGCGACGTGAACCTGGTCGTCACCGGCGCCGAGACCGAGATCGACAAGCTGATCGTCGAAGAGCTGAGCGACCCGCTCATGCACATGATACGCAACGCCATCGATCACGGCATCGAGCCCAAGGACGAGCGGCTGCGCGTCGGCAAGCCGCCGGTGGGCACCATCGCGCTCAACGCCTTCCAGAAGGGCAACCACGTCGTCATCGAAGTCGAGGACGACGGCCGCGGCATGGATCCGCGCGCCCTGCTGGCCGCGGCGGTCCGGCGCGGCGTCGTCACGGCCGACGAATCCAAGGACCTGACGGCACGTGAGGTGCTGGCGCTCGTCTTCATGCCCGGCTTCACGACCAAGGAGGTCGCGACCGATCTCAGCGGACGGGGCGTCGGCCTCGACGTCGTCCGCACCAACATCGGCAAGCTGGGCGGCATCGTCGACATCGCCAGCGACATCGGCATCGGCACCAAGATGACGATCACGCTGCCGATCACGCTGGCCATCATCAACGTACTTCTCGTCGAGATTGGCGCGCGCCTGTTCGCCGTTCCGCTGGCCAACGTCGAGGAGGCCATCGCGCTCGACGAGACGCAGGTGCGTACGATCGAGTCGCGCGAGGTGCTCACCGTGCGTGGCGCATCGCTGCCCATCTGCCGCCTCGCCAGGCTGTTCGGGCTGGCGCCGGCGGCGCGCGAGCGCTCGCGCGCGTTCGTCGTCATCGCGCAAGTGGGCAACCGGCGACTGGGATTCGTCGTCGACGAGCTCGTTGGCCAGCAGGACATCGTCATCAAGCCGCTGGGCAAATCGCTCAGGACCGTGCGCGGGTTCGCCGGCGCGACGGAGCTGGGCGATCAGCGCGTGGCGCTCGTCATCGACGTGGCGGCGCTGATCGAGGAGGTCCTGATGCCGGGGGAGACGCGCTTCCTTGCGGCTGCCGAGGGCGGGAGGGCCTGACCGATGTCGCCGCTCGCGAGACCCAAGAGCGAGAAGCGCGCCGTCCGCCGCGCCGGGGAAGCCGGGCGGCGGGTCGAGTACCTGTCTTTCGTGCTGGCCGGCGAGATGTACGCCGTGCAGATCGCGCACGTGGCCGAGATCCTGAGGCCGCCGCCCATCACGGAGGTGCCGCGCGCGCCTAGCACGGTGCTCGGCGTCATCAGCGTGCGCGGCAAGCTGGTGACCGTCGTGGATCTGCGGCGGCGCTTTCGCCTCCCCGAGGCGTCCTTCGATCGCAAGACGCGCGTGCTGCTGGCCGACGTGGGGACCGGCGAGCAGATTGGATTGCTCGTCGACGAGGTGCAGCAGGTCTGGCGCCTCGCCGCGCAGGAGATCGAGCAGTCGAACGTGCTCGGCGGCGAGCAGCCGGCGCACATTGCGGGCATCGGCCGGCCCAGTGGCGGCGCCGCGATCCTCATCCTGCTCGACCTGCGCCCCATCCTGGAAAGCACCTAGAATCGTCGCCATGCCCCGGCACCGTCACGATCCGTCCAAGGACTTCGTCGGGTTCGTCGTCGGCGACGTGGAGTACGCCGTGGCCATCGCGCGCGTGCGCGAGATCGCCAACCCGCTGCCCATCGTCGCCCTGCCGCACCCGCCCAAGGCGGTCGTGGGCGTGGCCGACTACCGCGGCGAGATCGTGCCCGTCGTCGACCTGCGCGCGCGCTTCGACCTGCCCCCCGCGCCCCCGACGCGCCGCACCAAGTGGATCGTCGTCGATGCGGGCGGCCGGCTGGTGGCGCTCGTCGTCGACGGCGTCACCGAGGTGTTCGGCACCGGCGGCGCGGAGGTGCGCGCCGCGCCGTCGCTCGGCGGAGGCGACGACCTGCGCGGGCTCGCGGGCGTGACCAAGCACGACCGCGGCCTGGTATTCGTGCTCGACACGGCGCGGCTGCGGGAGCTGACCGATCCGCTGGCCGCGGCGGGGAAGATCGGCCCGGGCGCGCAGCCGCTCGGGCTTGCTCCGGGGTCCTCGACGTGAACGAAGCAGCTGCCGCCGTCCGCTGGCTGATGCAGCAGGCCGAGCCCGAGGCGCGGCGCGTGGCCGTACAGCAGATCGCCAAGGTGCGCGGGCGCGAGGCCACGGAGCTGCTGCTGCGCGCCCTCGGCGACGACGACTGGCGCGTTCGCAAGGAGGGGACGCTCGTCGCGTCCGCGCTCGAGCGCCGCGAGGAGGTGGTCGCTGCGCTCGTCGCCGCGCTCGAGGACACGGTCAACATCGGGTTGCGCAATGCCGCCGTCGAGGCGCTCGTCGCCATCGGTCCCGATGCCGTCGGCGCCACGGTCGAGGCCCTCGGGCGCCTCGACGCGGACGGGCGCAAGCTCGCCGTCGAAGTGCTCGGCGGCGTGGCCGACGCGCGAGGCACGGCGGCGCTCGCGCTCGCGCTCGACGACGAGGACGCCAACGTGCGCGCCGCTGCGGCCGAGGCGCTCGGCAATGCGGCGCTCGCAGGGGACGACTCGCGCGAGCGCGCGACGCAGGCGCTCGCGGCCGCGCTGTCGACGACCGACGCCTTCCTCAAGCTCGCCGCCCTCGACTCGCTCGCGCGCCTGGAGGCGGCGCTGCCCTGGAGCGTGTTCGAGCCGCTGTCGCGCGACCCGCTGCTCCGCCGCTACGCCATCGCAGCTGCCGCCGGATCGCGCGAGCCGGACGCCGTGCGCGCGCTCGCGCGGGCGACCGGCGATCCGTCACCGACCATCGCGCGCGAGGCCATCATCGCGCTCGCCGATCTGGTCGCCGCCGGTCCGGACGACGCCGCCCTCGTCGAGCTGGCGCGCGCCGAGTTGCTCGCCACCGACGCCGGGCGCGCCAACGTGCGCCGTTGGGCGCTCGACGCCGAGGACGAGCGCGCCCGCGGCGGCGCGGTGCTCGAGCTCGGGCTGCTGCGCGACGCGGCCGACATGGCGGCGCTCGTCGAGGCGCTGGGCGAGGACGACGTGGCCGAACGGGCGGACATGGCCTTGCGCCTCTTCGGTCCGTCTGCGGTCCGGCCGCTGCTGGCGTCGGCCTACCACGCCAAGCCGCAGGTCCGCGCTGCGGCGCTCGCCCTCGCCGCGTCGCTCGAGGGGGCGGAGGTCGCGACGGTGCGCATGGCGCTGCGGGACGCGCTGCAGGACGCGTCGCTCGACGTCGTCGCGTGCGCCATCGAGTCGCTGGGCCCGATTGGCGACGCGAGCGACCTGCCGCGCATCGCCTCGTTCGTCACCCATCGCGACGAGCGCATCGCGGCCATCGCCACGAACGCCGTCTCCGAGGTGGCCGCCCGCCACGTCGAGGCCGCGCGCGCACTGCTGCGCGACACCCGCTCGGGGCACGACCCGCTTGCCCTCGGTTGCGTTCTGCTCGGCGCGATCGCGTCGACGCGGGCGCTCGAGCGCGACGACGTCCGGCTGCTCGAGCGCGCGCTCGCCCACGATCACCCTCAGGTCCGCCGCGCCGCGGTCGACGCGCTCGCACAAGCGGGCGGCGACGCCGCCGCCGACGCGGTCGTCTTCGCGCTCGCTGACGAGGAGCACGAGGTGCAGCTGGCCGCGGTGCGGGCGCTCGGCCGGCTCCGGCGCGCGCAGCCCCTGGTCCAGGTCGTGGCCGACACGCGCGATCCGGAGCTGACGGCGACCGCGCTGCGGGCGCTCGGCGAGGCCGATCCCGAGCGCGCGCTGAGCGCCGCCCGCCCCCTGGTGACGCACGCCGAGCCGGCCATCGCGTGCGCCGCGCTGGAGGCCATCGGCCAGCTGTCCGCGTCGCATGCGACCTCCCGCCTGCCCGCACACGTCGCGTCCGCGTGCGAGGACGCGCTGATGGCCGCCTTCGATCACGAGCACGCCGACGTCGTCAAGCTCGCGCTGTCGCTCGTGGGCGCGCACGGCGGGGCGCGCGCGTTCGCGCGGCTGGGCCTCTGCCTCGACCACCCGTCGTGGGAGGTACGCCGGCTCGCCGCCGAGCTGCTCGGGCACGATCGCAGCCCCGCCGCGCAGGCGCTCCTGCGCGCGCGCTACGAGCGCGAGAAGGACCCGCTGGTGCGCGACGCCATAGCGGCGGCCATCAGCTTGCGCCCGCCGACCGAGGGCCCGCGCACGGCGAAAGAAGGCCCGTAGGTGCACAGGCCCCCGCCGTTCGGAGATGCCGTCACGCTGCGACCGGACGAGTTCCGGCTGCTGCGCGACCTGTTCGCTTCCCGTACCGGGCTGCACTTCGGCCCCGAGGCCCGCTTCGCGCTCGAGCGGCGGCTCCGCGAGCGACTCGCCGTGCTGAAGCTCTCGACCTTCGCCGAGTACTACCACTACCTGCGCTTCGGCACGCACGCGTCCGACGAGTGGGACGAGGCCATCGATCTGCTCACGACGAACGAGACGTACTTCTTCCGAGAGGAGCGCCAGCTTCGCGCGTTCCAGAACGAAGTGCTGCCGATGCTCCAGGCGCAGGCGCGCGTGCGCCGGCGACTGGTCGTCTGGACCGCGGGGTGCGCCACCGGCGAGGAGACGTACACCGTCGCCATCCTGGTCCACTCGTCGCGCCTGTTCCCGCGCCGCAATGACGCCGCCGGCGACGGAGGACCGTCCCCGGATGCGGCGGCCCCCGCCTCCGACTGGGACGTGCGCGTCTACGGGTCGGACATCTCCCGCCGATGCGTCGCGACCGCACGCCGCGGCGTCTACCCCGACGGCAGCTTCCGGGCGACGCCGCCCGACGTCCAGCGCGCTTTCTTCCAGCACCGGCCGGACGGCTGGCACGTCTCGGACACGATTCGGCAGATGTGCCACTTCGGGCAGATGAACCTCCTCGACGAGGAGCGGCCGCGCGCCCTCGGCAAGGCGGACGCCATCTTCTGCCGCAACGTCCTCATCTACTTCGCGCCGCGCGCCCGAAAGGCCGCCATCGAGGTGCTCTACGACCGGCTGCAGCCGGGGGGGGTGCTGCTCCTCGGCCACTCCGAGTCGCTGCTGAACGTTTCCACCGCGTTTGAGCTATTACATTTGAGGGACGACCTCGTGTATCGAAAGCCGGTCTCGGCCCGCGAGCCGGGCCCGGCGTCGGACTCCTCCCCGTGACCACCCCCGCAGCACGGCCCATCCGCCTCCTCGTCGTCGACGATTCGGCGTACAACCGCCGCAACATCGCGGACGTGTTCGCCGATCACCCCGAGGTGGAGGTCGTCGGCAAGGCCGCCGACGGCGAGGAGGCGCTCAAGCTCGTCACCCTGCTCAAGCCGGACGTCATCACCCTCGACCTCGAGATGCCGCGCATGGACGGCTTCACGCTCCTGCGCATTCTCATGTCCAAGGCGCCGACGCCGGTCATCGTCGTCAGCAGCTACTCGCAGCGCGAGAACGTCTTCAAGGCGCTGGAGCTCGGCGCGCTCGACTTCGTGCCCAAGCCCGACCGGCTCGGACCCGAGGCAACCGAGGTGCGCGAGGAGATCCTGCAGAAGGTCCTGCTCGTGCGCTCGCTGCGGCCGTCGTTCGTGCCGACCTCGATCGTGCGGCGCAACAGCGGGGCGTTCAACCCGGACGGCACCCCCGCGTCGTGGGAGGAGCCCTCGGGCATCATGGGGCGGCCGTACCGCGCGCCGAAGACCGTCGTCGCCATCGCCAGCTCCACCGGTGGGCCGAGCGCGCTCCTCCAGATCTTCGCCAAGCTGCCGGCCACGACGAAGGCCGGCTTCGTCGTCGCGCAGCACATGCCCGACAAGTTCACGCGCACCTTCGCCGAGCGACTCGACAAGCGCGGCGCCGTCAAGACGGTGGAGGCCAGCGACGGCGACGCGGTCGGGCAGGCGATGGGCTTCGTGTGCCCGGGACGCAAGTGCATGGAGCTCGTGCAGGTGGGCGTCGAGCTGAAGCTGCGCGTCGGCTCTCCGGCGACCGGCGACCGCTACGTGCCGAGCGCCGATCGGCTGTTCAAGAGCGTGGCGGCTCTCGGCCCGAGGTGCGTCGGCGTCATCCTGACGGGCATGGGCGACGACGGCGTGGAGGGGGCGCGCGCCATCCGCGCCGCGGGCGGCGTCGTCATCGCGGAGTCGCAGGAGACGGCGGTCGTCAACGGAATGCCGGGCGCCGCCGTTCGCGCAGGGGTCGCCAGCGAGGTGATGCCGCTGCCGCAGATCGCCGACTACCTGGCGAAGCTCGCGTGAGCACGGATGGCGGCGGCCGGCCGTCCGGCCGAGGTACACTCTCGAAGGTCGCATGCAGCGGGCCGACCTCGATCTGCCGCGGACGCTCGGACGCTACGAGCTGCTCGTCCGGCTCGGATCGGGCGGGATGGCGGCCGTCTACCTCGCTCGGGTGCGCGCCTCGGGCGGCTTCGAGCGCGAGGTCGCGGTCAAGCTGACCCACCCGCACCTGTGCGACGACCCGGAGCTCGTCGCGAGCCTGTTGCGGGAGGCACGCATCGCGGCGCGCATCCGGCACCCCAACGTCGTCCCGGTGCTCGACGTCGTCGAGGACACCACCGGCGTGTTCCTGGTCATGGAGTACGTCGAGGGCGAGGCGCTCTCGGCGGTGGCGCGCCGCGAGCGCGCTGCCGGCGCTCGGGCGCCCCTCCCGGTGGTGCTGCGCGTGCTCGGGGACTCACTCGCGGGCCTGCATGCCGCGCACGAGCTGCGCGGCGACGATGGCGCGCTGCTCGGCGTCGTGCACCGCGACTTCTCCCCGCAGAACGTGCTGCTCGGCATCGACGGCATCGCGCGCCTGACCGACTTCGGCGTCGCCAAGGTGGCGGCTCTGTCGTCTTCGACGCGGAGCGGCTTCATCAAGGGCAAGCTCGGCTACCTGTCCCCCGAGCAGGTCCGCTCGCCGCGCGACGTCGACCGGCGCGCCGACGTCTGGGCGGCGGGCGTGATGGCGTGGGAGCTGCTGGCCGGCCAGCTGCTCTACCCGCGCGAAGACGAGGCCGCGACGCTGCTGCGCATCGTCACCGAGGAGCCGCCGCGTGTCCGCTCGATCTGGCCCGACGTGCCGCCGGCACTCGACGACGCCATCGCGGAGGCCCTGCGCATGGACCGGGACGCTCGGATGCCGACGGCCGACGAGCTTCGCCGCCGGCTGCTCGACCGCGCGGCCCATGGCGTGCCGGTCGCCGAAGCCTCGGAGCTCGCCGCCTATGTCGAGCGGTGTACGGGCGACAAGTTGCGCGAGCGGCGACGCAGCATCGAGGCGGCGCTCTCGCGCCGCGCCGCGGACCTGCGGGTGGTCGTGCGCGGCGAGCGGTCCGCCGCCGTCGACGCCGCGGGCGTCGAACGCACGCGGACCGAGCTGACGGCGACCACCGCCGAGGGCACGGCCGGCGGGAGCCGTCACGGACGGCGCGCCCTCGCGTGGTGGTCCGGGCTGGCGGCGATTGCCGCGACGGGCGTCGGCGCTGCCTTCCTCGCACCGACGCTCCTGCGTCCCGCGCCGTCGTCGTTGCCCGTCGAGCCCTCGGGCATGCCGACCGGCGCGGGGCGGCCTTCGGCGGCCACGGAGTCGCTGCCGCCCGCCGGCGACAGCATCGGGTCGGCGATCGCGCACGTGCCCTCATCCTCGGCGAGCGAACCGGGCGCCTCCAGCGCGCCCGGCCCGATGGCCGCGCCGCGACCGCCGGCCCCCTCGCGAAGATCACCGCCGCACCGCGCCTCGCATCCGGTCCGTGCTTCGTCGTCGCCCAGCGCGTCCGGCGCCCGGCCCGCGCTCCCTTCGGACCCGCTCGACGATGCGCGTTGAGGCCTTCGTCGCCATCGTCCTCGGCGGCTGCGTTCTCGCGGCGTCGCCCTCCGTTGCGTGGGCGGCGCCCGACGAGAGCGCGCGCGCCGAGGCGGCACGCCTCTTCAAGCAGGGCTCCGCCGAGTACGCAGGCAACCACTACGCGCAGGCCGCGGCGGACTTCGAGTCGTCGAACCGGCTGGTGCCGCGCGCGGCGGCCATCTACAGCGCGGCGCGCGCCTGGGACGCCGCGGGTGACCTCGCTCGCGCGGCCGACGACTACGACGAGGCGCTCGAGCGCACCGACCTGCACGGGGCCGACGCGGACGACGCCCGCAGGCGGCTCGGTCAGATCGAGCGTCGCGTCGGCGTGGTGGTGGTGCACACGCCCGACGACGCGCGCACGTGGATCGGGCCGCTGCAGGGCGTGCTCGGCTCGGTGCGCGTGCACCTGAGGGCCGGAGACTACGACGCGCGCGTCGAACGAGCGGGAAGCCTCCCTTGGACGGCCAGCGTGCTCGTCGACGACGGACGTCTCGCCGAGCTCACCGCCGATCTCCGGCCCGCGCCTGCCGCGCACGCAGCGGCGCTGGCTCCCGCCACCGCGCCGCCGAGCGAGCGGAGCGCGCCTCGTTCCTCGGCCAAGCGCACCTGGACGTGGATCGCGTTCGGCACCGCGGCCGCCGGCGCCGTCGCCTCGAGCATCCTCTACGCGGAGTCCATAAGCGCCCGCGATGCGTTCACCGCGACCGGCGCGCGCGACGCGCACCTGCGCGGGATCGCGACCTCCTGGCGCACGGGCACCTACGTCGCGTACGCCGTCACGGGCGCGGCGCTCGCGGCAGGCGTGTCGATCGTGCTCGTCTGGTAAGCTCGCACGACGATGACGCCGGAGGACTCGGGCGAGGACGAGCTCTCCACGCTGCTGCGCACCGCGCGCTTCGATCCGACGCCGCTGACCGACGTCGTGTTCGACATCGCCGTCGCGCGCGGTCCCGACGGGGGCAAGGCGGTCGCGCTCTCGGGCGCGAGCCCGAACCGCGTCCTGGTCGGGACCAGCCCCGCGTGCGACCTGACGCTCACCGACCGCGAGGTCTCGCGCCGCCACGTGGCGCTCGCGCTCGACGGGCGGCGCGTGCGCCTCACCGATCTCGGCTCGACCAACGGGACCGTCGTCGACGGCGTCTCCGTCGGCGAGGCGTGGCTGTCGGGCGGCGAGACGGTGCAGCTCGGTGCCACGGTGCTCGAGGTGCGCGGGCGATCGGCCCCGGGGCAGGCTCCCACGCTGCCGGTCGTCGCGCGATTCGCACGCGTGATCGGCGCCAGCACCGAGATGCGCCGCGTCTACGCGCTGTGCGAGCGTCTCGCGGCGAGCACCGTGCCCGTGGTCATCGAAGGCGAGACGGGCACCGGCAAGGAGGCGCTCGCCGAGTCGCTGCACGAGCAGGGGCCGCGCGCCGCGGGGCCGTTCGTCGTCTTCGACTGCACCGCCGTGCCGCCGAGCCTCGTCGAGTCGGAGCTCTTCGGCCACGAGCGCGGCGCGTTCACCGGGGCGGTGGCGCCGCGCAAGGGCGTCTTCGAGCTCGCCCACGGCGGGACGCTGCTCATCGACGAGATCGGCGACCTCGATCTGGCGCTGCAACCGAAGCTGCTGCGGGCGATCGAGCGCTCGGAGGTCAGGCGGGTCGGGGGCACGCGGCCGATGCGCGCCGACGTCCGGATCCTGGCCGCCACGCGGCGCGACCTCGATCGCGAGGTGCAGCTCGGGCGCTTCCGCGACGACCTGTTCCACCGCCTCGCCGTGGCGCGCATCGAGCTTCCGCCCCTGCGCTCGCGACGCGGCGACGTGGCGCTGCTCGTCCGCCACTTCGTCGCGGAGCTCGGCGGCGACGCGCATACGGTGCCGCCTGCGCTACTGCGGCAGTGGGAGAGCGATCAGTGGCCGGGCAACGTCCGCGAGCTCCGCAACGCGGTGGCCCGGCGCGTCGCGCTGGGGGATCTGGCGGCGGCGTCCGCCGGCGGCGGCGGGCGTGCGGCCCCCGATGCGCTCGATGCGCTCGAGGGCGTGCTCGATGCGCTGGTCGCCGAGGGGCTGCCCTTCACGCGCGCGCGCGACCGCGTGCTCGACGAGTTCACGCGCCGCTACACCGACCGCATGCTGCAGGTCCACGGCGGCAACGTCGCGCGCGCGGCCGCGGCGTCGGGCATCGGCCGGCGCTACTTCCAGCGGATGCGCGCGCGCCAGCGATGAGCGCCGCCGTCGAACGGCGGCTTCGGGCGGGACAACGCGGCGGCCCCGCGGCTCGAGCGGTGCACGGGTGCGGTCGGGTTGGCCGCGCCCACCGGATGCGCGCGGGGGTGGGGAGCGCCATGATTGCCGTGGCAAGCGTGGCGCGGCGGACCGGACCTCTCTGGCACGCGCGCTGCTGATGCCTGCTCCTGCCATGCCGCGCATCCACCGCCACCGAGACCTCCCCCTGCGACGACTCCCTGCTCACGAGACGGGGCCCTCTCTCGTGCTGCTCGCGATCGCGTGCTGCGCGATCGCCGCGGCCACGACGTCCGCGTGCTCGTCGCCCGGCGGCGACGCCGGCCCGGGCGCCGGTGCCTGCGCGGCGTGCGGCGGCGACGGCGGCACTGGCGGCAGCTGCGGCGACGCGAGCAACTGCCGGTCCGGGGGCGACGGCGGCGGCGTCGACGACGGCGGCCCCAGCCGCGATGCGGGCGATGGGGGCGGCGACGCGGGCGCGCCGACCGATCCCACCGGCATCGTCGCCTACCGCATCGCGGACATGATGGAGAACTTCGGCGCGAACATCTTCTCGAACGGTCAGGACGGTCAGGCGGGCGAGACGGTCGCGGGGGTCACCTCGGCGGCGCAGTACCTGCTGGGCGACAGCGGACTGAAGATGCTCTTCCGCGGATACGTCGACAGCGCGTCCGAGTACGACACCTTCGGCCCGCAGCTCTTCGCGGCGACCGGCTGCAGGTTCACGCTCTGCATGGGCATCGGCAACACGCCGGACCCGTCGGGGGTCATCTCGCTGGCGCAGGCCTCGGTGCATCAGGGGGGCTGGGTGCAGTTCGTCGAGGGGGGCAACGAGCCGAACACCAACTTCGGTGCGCCCCAGACGGGCGTCGCGCCGGCCGACGAGCTCGCGGCCCAGCAGAAGATCTACGCCGCGGTCCACCCGCTCGGCATCCCGGTGGCGGCGCCCTCGGTCGTCGGCAACGCGATGGGCGTCGCCGGATACTGGGGCTCCGACCTGCAGGCCGCCACCGCTGCGTCGGACCTCTACAACACGCACATGTACCCGAACAACGGCGGCCCGAACGGCGCCGATCAGATGCACGACTGGTCGACGGCCGTCTCGCAGAACGACTGGGCCGGCAAGGGCGGCATCGTCACCGAGTGGCAGCCGGTCCTCTACAACAACCGGGCGACCGACGACGCGACGTGCGCCTACTGGACGCCGATCGCGCTCCTCTCGGGCTACGTCGACTTCCATCTCCGGGCGCTCGTCTGGTGGGAGATGTTCGATTACCAGGGCTTCAACCCCCACGTGGGCTTGTTCGGCGGCACCGCCGGCAACCCCTACCCGGCCGCGAAGGTCATGCGGGCGATGTACGCGCTCACGGGAGACACCGGGTCCGCGAAGCACGCGTTCGCGCCCGGGAAGCTCGACGTCTCGGTCGACGGCCTGCCGTCGGGAGGCAATCCGTACGCGGGGGGCCGCTACGCTCTGTTCCAGAACTCCTCGCCCGGGACGTTCTTCCTGTTCGTGTGGAACGAGCAGGACGCCCTCGACACGTCGACGACGACGCCCGTGACGGTGACCTTCCACTCGGGGCCGATGGCGAGGGTCGTCGACTACGCTCTGACCGACCCGCCGAGCGCCGCGCCGACCCCCAAGCAGACGCTGACCAACGTCACCTCGGTCCACCTCGATCTGACGACGGAGGTCCGCTTGCTGCAGATCACGCATCCTTGACCAGCACCGGCGCCGTACGATGGAGACGATGCGCTGGACCGTCGCGGCCACCTTCCTCTCGGCCGGCAGTCTGGTCGCGGTGGCCTCGTGCATTTCCATCCCCGACCTGGTCTCCGGGCCGGACGCCGCGGCGGTCGACGCGACGAGCGAGACCGTGACGGACGCGATCGCGCCGCCCGACGGCGGGGCCGACGCGACGAACGAGGCGACGGCGCAGGCCGACGCCGACGCCGGCAGCCCCTGCCCCGGGACCTACCGCGATGCGGTGCTGGCATTGCCGGGGGTGGTCGCGTACTGGCGCCTCGACGAGACCGACGGCGGCGTGGCCCGCGACCTCCACGGCGGAAACGACGGCATCTACGAGAGCGGCGTCGTGCTCGGCCAGCCAGGGTTGCTCGTGGGCGACCCGGACCCCGCCATCGCGCTCGACGGCGGCGCCGGATCGTTCGTCCAGGTGCCCTACGAGCCGGCGCTCGCCCTCTCCACCTTCACGCTGGCCGCGCTCGTGCAGCCCGCCTCAACGGACGCGCCGCGGCAGGTCCTCGCGCGCACGCTCACGTACTGGCTGCAGCTCGATCCACCGCAGAACGCCGGCTCGCCCCCGGAGCTCGAGCTGGGCCTCATCGACGACGCGGGAGTCGATCATCCCGAGCATCTGCCATCGGGCGATCTGGCCGCCGGCAAGGTCGCCTTCGTTGCGGGCACCTACGACGGCAACACGGTGCACCTGTACGTCGACGGCGCGCCCATCGGCGTCGTCCCGCTGCACGTCGGCGTCGCGCAGACGATGCACGACCTCTTCATCGGCTCGTGGGACGGCACGAGCAACCTGCAGTCGGGCGTCGTCGACGAGGCGTTCGTCGCGAGCGGCGCGCTGACCGACGCCCAGATCGCCGCGCTCTGGGCCGCCGCGCGCGGCTGCGCATACGACGCGGGCGGGTGAGCGCCGTGCTTCGGCCGGTTCGTCGTCAGCTCACGTTGGCGTACTCTTCGGCGCATGCAGCCCCTCTGGATCGCGGCCGGCGTCCTCGGCGCGCTCGCGCTCGTCGCCCTGCGCGATCGTCTTCAAAAAAAGCACGCCATCATCTCGAATTTCCCGATCGTCGGGCATTTCCGCTACTGGCTCGAGGGGCTCGGGGGACCGCTCCGGCAGTACATCGTCACGGGCAACGACGACGAGCGGCCCTTCAGCCGGGACCAGCGTCGCTGGGTCTACAGCTCGGCGAAGCAGGAGAACAGCTACTTCGGCTTCGGGACCGACAACGACCTCGAGCTCACGCCCGGCTATCTCATCATCCGGCAGTCGACCTTCCCGCTCGCCTCGCCGCACGCGGGCGAGCCGGGGTACGATCCCAGCCACCCGTGTCCCGCTGCGAAGGTGCTCGGCGGCTGGCGCAAGCGCGAGAAGGCGTTCCGCCCGGCGTCGATCGTGAACACGTCGGCGATGAGCTACGGCTCTCTCAGCACCGCCGCCGTCGAGGCGATCAACCGCGGGGTAGCGATCGCGGGGGCGATGCAGAACACCGGCGAGGGCGGCATCTCCGACTGGCACCGCAAGGGCGGAGACCTCGTCTGGCAGATCGGCACCGGCTACTTCGGCTGCCGCGACGCCGAGGGGCGCTTCTCGATGGATCGCTTCCTCGAGTCGGTCGCGTCCGCGAAGGTCAGGGCCATCGAGATCAAGCTGAGCCAGGGCGCCAAGCCGGGGCTCGGCGGCGTGCTGCCCGCGGCGAAGATCACCGACGAGATCGCGCGCATCCGCCTGATACCGCGCGACCGCGACTGCATCAGCCCCGCGGCGCACACCGCGTTCGGCGACGTGTCGTCGATGCTCGATTTCATCGAGAAGCTGGCGGATGCGACCGGGCTGCCCGTCGGGATCAAATCGGCCGTCGGCGAGATCGCGTTCTGGCAGGAGCTCGCGCGCGCCATCGACACGACCCACCGCGCCCCGGACTTCGTGACGATCGACGGCGGCGAAGGCGGCACGGGCGCCGCTCCTCTCGTGTTCACGGACCACGTCGCGCTGCCGTTCAAGATCGGCTTCTCGTCGGTGTATCGCGTGTTCGCGGAGAGGGGCGTGCACGACAAGGTCGTCTTCATCGGTTCGGGCAAGCTCGGCTTCCCGGAGCAGGGAATGCTCGCGCTGGCGCTCGGCTGCGACATGATCAACGTCGCGCGCGAGGCGCTGCTCGCGATCGGGTGCATTCAGGCGCAGCAGTGTCACACCGGGCACTGCCCGACGGGCGTCACGACGCAGAAGCCGTGGCTCGTGAGGGGGCTGGATCCGACGCTCAAGGCGGCGCGGCTGGCGAACTACCTCGTGACCTTGCGCAAGGAGCTCCTGCAGCTGGCCCACGCGTGCGGCGAGGTCCATCCGGCGCTCGTTCCGCTCGACCGGTTCGACCTCGTCGACGGATTCACGACGCGTTCCGCGAAGGAGGTCTTCGGCTACTCGGGCCTGCAGTGGGGTCTGCCGCACGAGCACGACCGAGCCGAGTTGTGCGCGCTCCTGTCGCCCGCGCACGTCGGTGCGCGCGCGGCCGCGACGACTACGGGTGCGTGATCTGCAGCAGCCGGACCTCCGTCGTGAGGTCGAGGTGCACGCTCGTCGCGTTCGTGAGTGTCTGGACCGGCGCCGGGTTGGCCGAGGCCGGGTTCGTCAGGCTGTAGTCGATCACCTCCGCCATCGGCCCTTCATTGAAGGTGACCGTCACGGGGGTCGTCGATCCGGTCGCCAGCGCGTCCTGCTCGTTCCAGACGAACAGGAAGAACGTCCCCGGCGACGAGTTCTGGAACACGGCCCAGCGTCCGCCGCCGTACTGGTTGTCGCCCGCCGGCAGCCCGGTCACCGTCACGTCGAGCTTGCCCGGGGTGAAGGTGTGCTTGGCCGCGCCCGTGTCGCCGGTCAGCGTGTACATCGCGCGCAGCGCGTTCGCCGCGGGGTAGGGGCTCCCTGCGGTGCCGTTGAACAGCCCCACGTGCGGGTTGAACCCCGGGTAATCGAACATCTCCCACCAGACGAGCGCCTGCAGGTGGAAGTCGACGTGCCCCGAGAGCAGCGCGATGGGCGACCAGTACGCCGCCGTCGCGTCGTCGGTCGCGTGCTGGTTGTAGAGCACCGGCTGCCACTCGGTGACGATGCCGCCCTTGCCGCCCCAGTCGGACTGGGAGACGGCCGCCGTCCAGTCGTGCATCTGGTCGGCGCCGTTCGGGCCGCCGTTGTTCGGGTAGAGGTGCGTGTCGTAGAGGTCCGTCGCGGCGACGGCCGCCGACAGGTCGGCACCCCAGTAGCCGGCGATCCCGGCGTAGTCGCCGACGACCGATGGCGCGGCGACCGGGATGCCGAGCGGGTGCACGGCCGCGTAGATCTTCTGCAGCGCCCCGAGCTCAGCGTCGGGCGCGACCCCCGTCTGGTAGGGCGCGCCGAAGTCGGTGTTCGGCTCGTTGCCCCCTTCGATGAACTGCACCCAGCCGCCCTGGCTCGCCGACGCCTGCGCGAGCGAGATGACGCCGCTCGGATCGGGCGTGTCGCCGATGCCCATGCAGAGCGTCATCTTGCAGCCGGTCGCGGTGAAGAGCTGCGGTCCGAAGGTGGCGTAGTCGCTCGCGCTGTTGACGTAGCCGCGGAAGAGCATCTTCAGGCCGCTGTTTCCGAGCAGGTACTGCGCGGCCGACGTGACGCCCGCGACCGTCTCGCCGGCCTGGCCGTCCTGCCCGTTGGAGAAGATGTTCGCGCCGAAGATCTCCATCATGTCGGCGATGCGCATCGCGGGGGTGCCCGACGCGTCGCCGGGCACGCCGGCCATCCCGCCGGAGCTCCCGCCGCCGCCCGTGCTCCCCGAGCTCGATCCGCTGCCGCCGCCGCTGCTCCCGCTGCTGCCGCAGCCGCTCGCGCCGAAGTGGAACTGCTGGTTGGGGCCGTCGTTCTCCTGCCAGATCCACAGCGTCTGACCGGGGTCGTCCTGCCCGCCGGGCACGTCCAGCCGCATGTTGGCGATCCCGACGAGCTGATTGTTCTGCATCGTCCACTGCTGCGCGGGGGTGCCGTTGCAGTCCCAGAGCTGGACCGGCGTGCCGTTGGCCGTGTTCGCCCACTGCACGTCGAGGCACTTGCCGCCGATGCCGACGAGCGAGCCGCCCGAGTACGTCCACTCCTGCGCGGCCGAGCCGTCGCACGCCGCGAGCACGATGGCCGCGCCGTTCGCGGAGGAGCCGTTCTGCGCGGCGACGCAGAGCCCCGAGGGCAGGTGCGTGAGGAGCCCGGTCGGGCTGAGCGCGTCGTCGCGCGACACCCCGTGGTCGCCCTCGCCTGGCGCGGCCGAGCACGCGGCGCTCACGGCGGCTGCCGCGGCACCCGCGACGAGCAGCGCGCCGCGCGTCAGCGCGGACATCGTCGAGCGGCGCGGGGGCCGCGGGCAGCGCCGCGCGCGCGAGGTGGCTTGAATGACGAGGTCTCCCGGGTCGTGCGTGGTGGCCATGCGCCCCGATGGAGCAGCGCGCGTGCCGCGGCCGTTTGCGCCCGAAACGTCCGCCTCACCGGCGGCGCGCAGCGGAATCACCGGAAAAGGCGAGGTGGTTCGCGCGAAATCCAGCGTCCGACGCGGCCGCGGGGGTGCGGCCGTTCTGGCCGCGGTCCGGGGATGACTGCCCGCGTGTCGGGTGCGCATGCCTATCGATCGGTCCGAAAGTATGGTGAGGCGCGCCCGCCATGGCCGCCGTCGAACGTGGAGAATCCGTCGCAGAGGGCTCGCGATGCGCCCCCGGCAACGGAGCGCCCGAGATCAGGAGGCTTCGATGAAGAAGGGGATCGTCGGCGTGATGGCCATCGGCGCGTTCGTGGGGATGCTCGCCTGCTCGGGCGGGAGCGGTGGCGGCGGCGGGACGGAGGACGGCGGATCGCGCAGCGACGCTTCCGCGTCGAGCAGCGGTGGGGGCAGCAGCAGCGACTCCGGCGCGAATGGCGGGACCGCCATCGTCTCCTGCTAGCGCGCGGGCTCTCTCTGCACGGCGGTGCCGGTCCCGACCGCCAACGAGTCCGCGTACGAGAATACGTGCTCGAACCAGGGCGGCACGCCGGGGAAGGCCTGTCCGACGATGGGGCTCGTCGGCTGCTGCAAGCTGCCGGGCAACGAGGAGTGCTACTACGGCGGCGGGGGAGATGCCTCGCAGCTGCAGATGGAGTGCGTCATGAACTCGGGCGCCACCTGGTCGACGTCCCCGTGAGCGCGAGTGGCGCCATCGCACGAGCCGAACGTCAGTTGCACTGCGTGCCCTGTCCGATGGGGATGCACGCGGTCGTGTCGTCGACGAGCGTGCAGCAGTGCGTCGCCGGGTCCGTGCAGTCGGAGCTGGACGTGCAGGCCTGCAGGCCCGTCTTGCGGCTGCAGAAGCCTGCCAGGCCCGGGTCGATCGTGCATTCGTAGCCGGGCGCGCACTGCGAGCAGTCCGAGCACGGCGCGCTCTCGCCGCCGGTCCCGGAGCCGCAGACCGGCGCGGGTGGCGGCGGCGCCGGCGTCGGCGCGGGCGTGGCAGCGCTGCTCGGGGCGGCTGCCGGATCGGCGTTCGACTGCGCGGCGGTGACGGCCGCGCTGCTCGGCGGCCTGGGCGCGCTCGCGCTCGGTGTCACGCCGTCGCACAGTGTGCCGCGCGGCGCACACCCGGAGGGATCCGAGCTCTCCGAGTCGGCGCAGCGGCCCAGCGCGACCTCGCCGGGGCAGCTCCACGCCGACCCATTCAGCTCGCAGCAGAACGAGTTGCTCGCCGTCGATCGGTCGTTCGGCCCCGGTTGCGGCACGCCGCCGGCCGTGGCGTTCGTGTCCGCCGCGTGGAGCGGTGTGACGTCCGCGATCACGGGCCGGCTGTCGGTCGTCGCGTCGGCGCCGTCGTCCGCGCCTGGCGTCCCGCCGTCGCTGCTCGCCGTCGAAGAGCCGTTGTCGCCGCTCGTCCCGCGGGTCCCACCGGCGTCGATTCCGCCGCAGGCCGTGGCGCCGAGGAGAGCGAGCAGCATCGCGATGTCTCGATTGATGCGCAGCACGAAGGGCCCGCCTTGCACGCGGTGCGCCGCGGTCGCGCACGCTTGGGCTGTGCGCGCGCCGGTGCATTCTGCGCCCCGGCCTCGCGACGTGCGCGCGACGTGCGACCACTCGCTCTGCTCATCCCGATCAGGAATGCCATCCCGTTCGGCTGCACGAACGGGGCGGAGGGCGCGCACGCGATGAAACGTGCGGTTCGAGGGACGGCGGCTGGTCGGTCGATGAATGCGGCGGGTCGTTCACCTCCGTCGGCCGGGAGAGTCGGGAGAGCACCGGGGGGTTCGAGACGATCGTCGATGGACGTGAGGAGAGCGGCGGTCCAGTTCGGGAGAGCGGCGCGTGGTTCGGTGAATGAGGCGGCGAGGTTGCGTCGGTCGGCGCTCACATCGGGTACGGCCGCCGGGAGTTCGACCCGCGCGGCTTTCATGGCGCGTAGAGCGGCGTTGCGGACATGCAGCGCCGCGCTCGCCACGTACCGCGCGTCATTTCGTTTTCGTCGGCGCGCGATGCTCGCGTGCGTCGTCTGCCGGGGTCTACGTCGAGCGTCGCGACGTCGACGCCGAGCGACGGCCGGAGAACGTCGGGACGCGTTCACTCGAGTGAGAGCCGCGTTCAGTCGATGACGGGCGGCGTGACGCACGTCACGCGCACCGTTTCATTGGGGCAAGAGCGACCGACGTTTCGGACGAGCCGCCCTGCGGAGTCGCCGAGCCGCCTTTGCAGCCATGCGAACGGTTCTGCGCCCTGGCCGAGCGGCGGCAACCCGTGCCAGGTCGAACCCGTCCACACGCCGGGGTCCGGGACGGCCCGATGCCGCCTCTCGTCGCATACCCGAGGGTGGACCCGCGCTACGCACCCGCATCAATGGGCCAGGAGATAGCTCTTGACGGTCGTGCCCCAGGCCGTGGGCACGAGGTTCGTGGCGCTCTGGTTCACCTGCAGCAGATCGGGCGCGCAGTTGCTGTACGAGTCGAAGTCCCACGCGAGGTTGGGGATCTGCTTGGCCTCGACGTCGGCGTAGAACGACGTGCTGTCGGTGAGGCTTCCGTACTCGCCGATGATGACCGGGATGTTCGCGTACGTGTACGACGCCGGGGCCGGCGGATAGCCGTGCACCTCGTACACGACGTCGGGGTACGGCAGCGGACTGGATGCGTAGAAGCCGATGTCGCTCGTCCAGGAGTTGCCCTGCACGGAGACGACGTGGTGCGGGACGCCCATCTTGGTCTCCTCGGCTCGGATGACCCCGACGGCGTGGCTCATGGCCGCCGAGATCGTCGCGTTCGACAGCTTGTTGCCCCCGGGCTCGTTGGTGAGGCCGAAGAGGACGAAGCTCTTGGATCCGAACGTGTCGACGAGCGCCTGGTAGACGGCGTCCGTGCCTGTGGGGAGCTTCGTTTTGTCCGGCGTCGTTGTCGAGTCGGACGGCAGGCCGGTGGCCTCCGGATCGCCGTCGGCCGTGTCCTGCCCGATCATCGAAGCGTCGCTGCGCAGCGTCACGAGCACGTAGACGCCGGGGTTCGCGCCGATCGCGTCGACGACCGCCGTCATCGGCGTCGCGTACTGCGCGGGATTGGCGAGCCAGCTCACGACCGTCGCGTCGCTGTCCATCGAGAGCGAGACGCGCACGAAGCTCGGCTTCCACCCGCTGACGAGCCCCGAGACGACCTGCTCGAGCGTCTTGTCGGGCGTCGTCATCCAGAGCGTGTTGTCGTAGCCGCAGAAGAAGATGTCGTCGATGTTCACGCCGCGGCCCATCCAGGGCGTGCCGCCGCCGGCGCCGTCGGAGACGTAGATCTTCGCGCCGCTGGTGTAGAGCCACCCGGCGGGCACGCCCCCGTCGGTCCCGCCCGAGTCACCCGGGGGAGCAGCGCCGTCGTTCGCCCCCGACGCGTCGACGTCCGGCCCCGTGCCGCCGGAGTCGGCCGCGGTGGCGTCGTTCGTCGAGGCGTCCCCGGCGTCGTCCCCCCGCGGACCGTTTGCACCGTTCGACGACGAGCACGCGCAAAGCGCGGCGCACGAAGCGATCGCCCACGCACCGAGGAGTCGCATGGACGTTCATGGTAGCAGCGAGCGGGATCGGGCCTCGGCCTTCTGCCTCTGCACCCGCCCCCGTTTGCGCTACCGTTCGCCCCGATGCCCAAGCGCGCCCCCGCCGTCCCCGCCCGCGCCGAGGAGGCCGCGCCGCGCCGCCCCGTCGACGGCGCGGCGCAGGGCGACGACGCGCAGTTCGACCGCACGCTGCGCCCCAAGACCTTCGACGACTACGTCGGGCAGACCAAGCACAAGGAGAACCTGCGCGTCTTCGTGGAGGCAGCCCGGCGCCGCGGCGAGCCGCTCGACCACCTCCTCCTGTGCGGCCCCCCCGGCCTGGGCAAGACGACGCTCGCGCACATCCTGGCGCACGAGATGGGCGTGCAGCTGGTGACGACGAGCGGTCCGGTCATCGAGCACAAGGGGGCGCTCGCCGCGCTGCTCACGACCAAGCTGCAGAAGAACGACATCCTGTTCGTCGACGAGATCCACCGCCTCAACCCGGTCGTCGAGGAGAGCCTGTACCCGGCGCTCGACGACCTGGTCCTCGACGTGATGACCGGCGAGGGGGCGTTCGCGAGCGCGGTGCAGATCCCGCTGCAGCCCTTCACGCTCGTCGGCGCCACGACGCGCACCGGGCTGCTCACCGCGCCGCTCTTCTCGCGCTTCGGGCACGTCGTGCGCCTCGACTTCTATCCGCCCGAGGACCTGGCGCGCATCGTCGCCCGCAGCGCCAAGCTGCTCGACGTCGCGCTCGACCCGGACGCCGCCCACGAGATCGCGCGCCGCTCGCGCGGCACGCCGCGCGTGGCCAACCGCCTGCTGCGCCGCATCCGCGACTTCGCCGAGGTGCTCGGCACCGGGCGCATCGACCGCGCACGCGTCGAGCACGCGTGCGAGCGGCTCGAGGTCGACGAGGCGGGCCTGGACGAGATGGACCGCAAGTACCTGACCGTGCTCATCGAGCACTACGACGGCGGCCCGACCGGGGTCGACGCCATCGCCGCGGCCCTCGCCGAACCGCGCGACACCGTCGAGGACGTGATCGAGCCGTACCTGATCCAGCAGGGCTTCGTCGGGCGCACCCCGCGCGGCCGCGTCGCCAACCGCCGGGCGTACGAGGCGCTCGGACGGCCGCCGCCGCCGCCGCGCGGCGCCGCGGGCGAGCCTCAGGGCGATCTGTTCGAGTAGCTCACGCCAGTGCGCCGAGCAGCTCGCGCAGCACGTGAGAGGGGCTGCGGCGCGACCAGGCCGCGTCGACCACGTCCTTGTCGGCCAGCTTCGCGAGCTGCAGCAGCACCTGCGTGTGCGCCGGCGGCCCGGGGTGAGCGTGGACGATGACCAGGCGCAGCGGGCGCCCATCGGGTGTGTCGATCGCGAGCGGGCGGCGCAGCGTGACGACGACCGCCCGGGGTAACGCGTCGGCGATGATGGCATGAGGCACCGCCACGCCGCCCCCCAGCGCGCTCGAACACGCGCGCTCGCGCGCTCGGATCGAAGCGGCGATGTCGGCCGCGGGCCAGGCTGCACCCGACGCGAGGCGCGTCGCGGCCACGTCGATGACGTCGTCCAGATCCGTGCAGTCCAGGCCGACGACGACGCGGCCGGGGTCGAGCATCGCCTCGACGGCGACCGTGGTGGTCGCGGCGCGCTCCTCGGCCATCGGGAACTCGCGTGCGACGAACGCGCGCACGCGCGCGATGTCGACGATCGTCAGCTTGCGCCGGATGAGGTCGAGCACGAGCTCGCGCGCCGCGGGCACGTGCTCGAAGTAGTCGGCGGCCAGGGGCGCGATGCGATCGGCGAGACGCACCAGCGTGGTCGGCGGCACCCGGAGCGTGCGAGCGATTACGGCCAGACGGTCGGGCGTCGGCGGCGCGTCGTGGCCGTTCTCGACGCGGCTCAGGTACGCGCTCGACACGCCGACGCGGTCGGCGAGGTCGCGCAGCGTGAACCCCGCGTCGACGCGGAGGAGCCGGAGCGTGGCGCCGAAGTGCATCGGGTCAGGGGGTCGTGGCGAGGCGGGCGCGCGCCTCGAGGCTCGGCTCCGCGACGGGGCGCTCGGCGTTGCGCACGACGAGCACCGACACGCCCGTCCGACGAAGGATCGCCTCCGTGCGAATGCCGAAGGAGCGGTGCTGCAGGCCCCACTGGACGCCGATTCCCACGACGATCAGATCGTAGCCGTTGACGCTCTCCGCGACCACGGCCTCCGCCGGCGTGGCGTGCGACACGGTCTTGAAGACGACCTCGTAGGTGCGGCCGCCCGGCGCGCGCTCGCCGAACTCCTCGGCGAAGCGCTCGCGCGCGCCCGAGCGCACGTCGGGCTGCACGACGTGCAGCACGGTGATCGTGGCCCCCGTGTTGTCGGCGAGCCGGCGCGCGAGCCGCAGGGCCGCTCGATCGTGATCGCGTCCGAGATAGGGGACCAGGACACGTTCGATCCGTCTCAGGCCACGGTCGACGAACACCCCGACGTCGCTGCGTGCCGACTTCATGACCTGGTGCACCGTGCCGCTCAGCACCGTGGTGCCCAGCAGCGGCTTGTGCCATCCGAGCAGCACGACGTCTGCGCGCTTGACGTCCGCGACGCCGCAGATGTCGCGCGCCGGATCGCCGCTGACGAACGACAGCGGGCGCACGTCGGCGCCCTCACGACGCGCGCTCTCGACGAGCGGGGCGAAGGTGGCCTCCTCTCCGGGAACGGACCCGCCGTCGCGCTGCTCGAGCACGAACGACGCGCGGTTGTTCGACCGCACCAGGTGCAGCGCATACAAGCGTCCTGCGGCTGGTTCGTTGCCGGCGAGCGAGGTGCCGAGCTTGAGCAGCCCCGGCGCCGAGCCCTCGAACGCGACGCACGCGAGCGCCGTGTACGCGCGCGGCGCGGGCGCGGGCACGGCCTGGTCGACCGGTTCGGCGAGATCCTTCGCGAGCTCCTCGATCGGGTAGATGCGCTGGAGCGCCGGGGTCGTCACGAAGGTCGTCACGAGCGCCATGATGACGAGCATCGTGAAGACGGTCGGCGAGATGACCCCGAGGTCGAGGCCGATGTTGAGCACGATGAGCTCCATCAGCCCGCGCGTGTTCATGAGGACGCCGATGGCGGACGACTCGCGCCACGGAATGCCCATGACGCGCGCCGCGACGGCGCTTCCGCCGAACTTGCCCACGGACGCGACGGCGACGAACAGCGCGCACACCATCCAGCTCTCCGGCGTCGAGAGCAGGCCCACCTGCGTCCGCAGCCCGCTGTAGGCGAAGAACATGGGCAAGAGGAAGACGACGACGAGATCCTCGATCTTCTCGGCCAGGGCGGACGCGAAGCTGCCCTGCTTCGGCAGGACGGCTCCGAAGAGGAACGCGCCGAACAGCGCGTGGATGCCGATGAGCTCCGTCGCCCAGCTCGAGGCGAGCAGCCCGACGAGCACGACGGCCACCACGTTCTGCGACAGACCGATCTTCGTGCGCCGGGTGACGCGCCCGAGCGCCGGCCGGACCGCCAGCAGCATGACCGCGAGATACGCCAGCGCCAGCGCCGACGTGAGCACGGCGCCGCGGACGTCCGAGGAGCGGACGATGGACACGACGAAGGCGAGGATGCACCACGCCGTGACGTCGTCGACGGCCGCGCAGGCGATCGCGATGGCGCCGACACGCGACCGCAGGAGCCGCCGCTCGACCAGGATGCGCGCCAGCACGGGGAATGCGGTGACGCTCATCGCCGCGCCGGTGAACAGCACGTACGACGTGAGCGGGACCGAGGGCGAAGACAGCCGCGCGTGCAGACCGAGGGCGACGAGCGCGCCGAGCAGGAAGGGGACGACGATGCTCGTGTGGCTGATCGCCACCGAGACGTGCGGGCGATCCTTCAGCAGCTTCGGATCGAGCTCCAGACCGATGAGGAACATGAAGAGCACGAGCCCGATCTGGCTCACCATCCCGAGCAGCGGCAGCGACGCGGTCGGAAACAGGACCTCGCTCGCGTGCGGCAGCAGCCAGCCCAGGAGCGACGGGCCGAGCACGATTCCCGCGACGATCTCGGCGACGACCATCGGCTGCCGCAGCCGGCGCGCGACCAGGCCGATCGCGCGCGAGGTCACGATGACCACCGCCGCCTGCAGGATGAAGAGCGCCAGCGGCGAGTGGAGGACCGATTCCACGACGTCACAGTACGTGGTAAGCGATCACTTAGCAATGAACGGGGCGACGCGAGCACCGGCGCCGTGCACGCGGGATTCGCCCCGTGCCCGGGGACCGACACCCGGCCGGCGCAGCCGTCTGTTGCTCGTACCACCTCGCCCCGCGTACACTTTTGTACGTGCCCGGCGGTCCCGTCCTGGTGGTCGACGACGACACCGTCAGTCGACACGTTCTGATCCAGGCGCTCGCGAACGCCGAGCTGCCGCACGTCGCGGTCGCCTCCGGCGCCGAGGCGCTCGAGCAGATCGACAAGGTCTGCCCCTCGATCGTCCTCCTCGATCTGGTGATGCCGCCGCCCGACGGCTACCAGATCCTGCGCATCCTCCGCGCGCGCGCCGAGACGCGCGACCTGCCTGTCGTCGTGCTGACGGCCCTCGAGGCCGACGAGGAGATCGCCAAGGCCTTCGAGGCCGGCGCCGACGACTTCGTGCGCAAGCCGTTCAAGCCGGTGGAGCTCGTCGCGCGCATCCGAGGCCAGCTGCGCTTGCGCGGCGCAGTGGAGGCCGTCGCCCGGAAGGAGCAGGACGCGCGCCTCGTGCTCGAGCTGACCCAGGCGCTCGCGTCCAACCTCGACTTCCGCGGCATCCTGTTCACGGTCGTGCAGCGCATCGCCGAGGTCGCGAAGGTCGATCGCGTGAGCATCGTGCTCGTTCGCGAGAGCGGCGACGTCGGCTACGTCGTGGCCGCCAGCGACGACGAGCAGCTGCGCGACCTGCCGATCGATCTCGCCAAGTACCCCGAGATCCAGCAGGTGCTCTCGAGCCGCGAGTCGCTCGTCATCCCGGACATCGCGACCCACCCGCTGCTCGAGATCGTCCGCCACGAGGGACACAAGAGCGCCTTCAGCTCCCTCGCCATCTTGCCGATCCTCTACGAGGGGCGGCCGATGGGCGTGCTCTTCCTGCGCGCCAAGCACGCCTTCACCTTCGGCGACCGCGAGCTCGCGCTCTGCCGCACCGTCTCGAACGCGATGGCGATCGCCCTGCGCAACGCGCGCGTCATGCAGTCGCTGCGCGATCAGACCCAGCAGGTCACCGTCGCCCGCTTCGAGGCCGAGCGGCGCCTGCGGACGCTGCAGCGCTACGCCGACTTCTTCGAGAGCGCCGCCGACGGCATCATCGTCATCGACGCCGAGGGGCACCTCCTCTTCTCCAACCCGCGCGCGCGCGCCATCACGGGCTACAGCGAGAGCGACCTGCGCGGCCGGCGCGTCGGCGACATGTTCGCCGTCGAGGACGCGCGCCTGGCACACGAGCTGCGCGTCGGCTTCAAGGAGGGGCGCTACCCGCAAAACGTCGACGTACGCATCCACAGAAAGGACGGGCGCCTGGCCGTTCTGAGCATCAACTTCAACTCCGTGCTGCGCGAGGAGGGGGTGGTGCTCTGCACGTTCCGCGACGTCACGGCCGAGCGCGAGGTCGAGCACGAGCTGCAGAAGACGCGCGACTTCCTGCAACGCATCATCGATTCGTCCGTCGACGCCATCGTGAGCGCGGACCTCAAGGGGCGCATCCTGCTCGCCAACCCCGCGGCCGAGCGCATCTACGGCGTGCCCGTCTCGACGCTGGTGGGCGGCGACGTGCGCCGGCTCTATCCCGACGGCGTCGCGAAGGACGTGATGCGGCTCATTCGCGCCGGCGGCGGCCGCGTCGAGGGGCTGCGCACCGAGGTGCTCGAGGCCGGCGGCGGCCGCGTGCCGGTGTCGCTGTCGGCGGCGCTGCTCTACGAGGAGAACGTGCCGGTCGGATCGGTCGGCATCTTCACCGACCTTCGCGAGAAGATGCGCATGGAGCAGCGCCTCGCGCAGGCGCAGGAGCAGATCCTCGCGCAGGAGCGGCAGGCCATCGTCGCCGAGCTGGCGGGGGCCGCCGCGCACGAGCTCAACCAGCCGCTGACGAGCGTGATGGGCTACGCGGAGCTCTTGAAGCGCCGCCTCGAGCGCGACACGGCCCCGTACTCGGCCGCCGAGATCATCTTCAACGAGGCCGAGCGCATGGCGGAGATCGTCCGCAAGATCGGCAAGATCACCAAGTACGAGACCAAGTCGTACGTGGGGCGCGCGCGCATCCTCGACCTGGATCGCTCGGCGCCTTCCTCGACGCCGCGCGTGGAGGGCTCCGCGCCCGGCTCGACGCCGCGCCCGCAGGAGCCCGCGTCCGCGCGCGGCAAGACGGAGGGCGAATAGGCCATGGCGGCGCGCAAGGGATCGGTGCAGGGCAGGGACCGGGCGCCGGCCGCGCGCCCGCTGCGCTCGAGCGACGCCGTGCCCGTGGCCGACAAGGCGCGCTCGGCCACCCGTCCGCGCATCCCGGATCTCGTGCCCGCCGCGTGGCTCGACCGCCTGCTCGCCGCCGTGCTCGATCTGCCGCTGCCGAGCGGTGAGCTGGCCGTGGTCGAGGCGATGGTCGAGGCGGTCGCCGGCATCCTGCCCGGCTTCGCCGTCGGCGCGTGCTTCGTGCCGGACCCGGGCGCCGGCCGGCGCGAGCAGCACGTCATTCGACGGCTGCCCGAGGGCCCCGTCGAGGCGCCGTCGGGCGTGGACCCGACGCGGGTGTTCCCGGGCTTCGCGCACGAGCACGTCGCGTCCATCCCGGGCAGCCTCACGGGCTCGACGCTGCACGTGGCCTCCGACGTGGACGATCTCGATCGGCACGCGTCCGCGGCGGTGCAGGTGGTCGACCGAGCGGCGATGGCCCTCGGGCGAGCGCTGGCCCACGCCCGCGCGATGGCGCTGCTGTCGGTCGCGCAGCGCGACGTCCGCGCGCTCGAGGCGCGGATGATGCAAGCGGACAAGCTGGCGACCTTCGGGCAGATCGCCGCGGGCGTCGTGCACGAGCTGAACAACCCGCTCACGTCGATCGTCGCCTACTCGGACTATCTCATCCGGAAGGCGCTCGGGCGCGCGGGCGCCGGCGGTGGGGGTGCCGACGGCGACGACGTCGAGCGCCTCAAGCGCATCAGCGAGTCGGCCAACCGCATCCTGCGCTTCACGCGCGACCTCGTGAGCTACGCCCGGCCGTCGACCGGCATGGCGGGGCCCGTGGTGCTCCACGGCGTCATCGACCAGGCCGTCGCCTTCTGCGAGCACCTGCTCTCGGCCGCGGACGTGAAGATCGAGCGCCGCTACGGCGCCGACGTGCTGGCGGTGCGCGGCGTCGGCGAGCAGCTCGTGCAGGTGTTCGTCAACCTGCTGACCAACGCCTGCCACGCCGCCCCGCCGCAGGGCGGGCGCGTGATCCTGTCGACCGTGCTCGAGGGAGCGTCGCGTCGCGTGGCCGTCGTGGTCGAGGACAACGGCGCGGGCATCGCGCCCGAGCACCTGCCGCACATCTTCGTGCCGTTCTTCACGACCAAGGGCGCCGAGCACGGCACCGGGCTCGGGCTGTCGATCGTCAAGAGCATCGTCGAGAGCCACGACGGCGCGATCCGCGCCGAGAGCGAGCCGGGTCGCGGCACGCGCTTCCTCGTCGAGCTGCCGGTGTGGCAGCGCGGTTGAGCGGTCGTCCCGCACGCCCGAGCCGAGCAGCGGCGGGTATCGGGCGCGCCGAGGCGTTCGATGCGGACCGGCGCGGTCGGGTTGCCTCTTCGCGCCGAAGGTTGACGCGCGAGCGGCAGTGCACATCTTGCGCGAGATGGACGCACCGCTGGACTTCGCAGCCGAAGAGGAAGCGCTCGAAGCGTACTCGCGCGCGGTCGTGAGCGTCGTCGAGCAGGTCGGGCCGGCCGTCGTGAGCATCGCGCGCGCGACGCGGCGCGGCCCCGCGGGCGCCGGCTCGGGCGTGGTCTTCGCCCCCGACGGCTACGTGCTCACCAACGCGCACGTCGCCGCGGGCGCCCATCAGCTCGAGCTCGGCTTCACCGACGGCACGAGCAGCCGCGCGAACGTCGTCGGCGTCGACCACGCGACCGATCTCGCCGTGCTGCGCTCGGACGGCCCCGCGCCCCGCCACGCGCCCTTCGGCTCCTCCTCGTCGCTGCGCGTCGGCCAGCTCGTCGTCGCGATCGGCAACCCGCTCGGTTTCAGCTCGACCGTGTCTGCGGGCGTCGTCAGCGCGCTCGGCCGCACGATGCGCGCGCGCGACGGTCGCGCCATGGAAGACATCATCCAGAGCGACGTCGCCCTGAACCCGGGCAACTCCGGCGGGCCGCTGGTCGACTCGCGCGGGCGCGTGGTCGGCGTCAACACGGCCATCATCCTGGGGGCGCAGGGGCTGAGCTTCAGCGTGCCGATCGACACGGCCAAGTGGGTCGTCGGCGAGCTGATGACCAGCGGGCGCGTGCGCCGCGGCTGGCTCGGCATCGCGGGGAACAACCGCCCGCTCGGGCGCGAGCTGGCGCGGCGGCTGGGCCTCTCGCATGCGAGCGGCGTCGAGGTTGGCGGCTTCGACGAGCGCGGGCCGGCGGCGCGCTCGGGGTTGCGCGTGGGCGACGTCGTCGTCGGCCTCGACGGCCGGCCGGTCGCCAGCGTCGACGACCTCCACCGCGCGCTGCAGCGGTGGCCGATCGTCGCACCGCTCGAGCTGTCGGTGCTGCGCGACCGCGCCCTCGTCCACGTCGAGGTCTCGGCGGTCGAAGCGCCCGGCTGAGCGCGGCTTCGTCGCTCACGACGTCTCCGGGGCCGCTGCGTTCCTCACCGCCACTCGAAGCGGTCGACGAGCGCCGGCTCGCTCGGCGAGATGGGGTCGTCCTTGCCGATCGTCCACGCCTCGATGCGCCCGTCGGGATGGATGCACATGCGCACGAAGTGCTTGAACCCCGGGTGCGACAGCACGGAAAACGCCTGCTGGTGCTCGAGGCCCAGCACCGCGATGGTCGCGAGGAACAGGCCGATGCCGAACGCCCCGAGGAACGCGTAGACCACCAGCACGCCGATGTCCCAGTCGATCGCGGGCACCAGGTGCGGCAGCGCGAGGCGCAGCGACATCGGCAGCAGCCCGAGGGCCACGCCGAACGGCACGGCCACCGACGCGACGGCCCACGGGTGGGCGCGGTTGTGGCCGACGTTCGCGTAGAGCGCGGCCACCAGCGCCGCCGAGATCAGGATCGAGGCGGTGATGAGCGCCGTCGTCCCCCTCATGGCGGCCCCCAGCTCGAGCGACGCCAGCAACGCGAACCCGATGTGCAGGATGAACCCCGCGCTGCCGCCCATCAGCTTGAACGGCACCTGCGCGACAAGGCGGCGCGAGGTCGCCGGCGACGGCCACACGCGCTCCGGCGGCCCGCCGGGCGACGGCGAGATGCGCGTGCCGTGCAGGAACGCGCCGCCGCCGCCGGCGATGACCTGCAGGCTCTCCGCGCCGGGTACGCGCCGCTCGTAGTGGTGCATGTCGCCGGTCAGGTAGAAGACGCGATCGCGTTCGAGCGACAGCCGGCACGACGAGAGCATCCGCGCGCCCGGCTCGTGCTTCTCGCCGAATGCGATCGCCGGATCCGGCGCGACGAACACCAGGCGTCCGCCGGGCACGGCGCGCCGGCGCTCGCCGAAGAACAGCCGCTGCCGGTAGTCGAGCCGCCCGAGCTGCCGGTCGACGCCCCACATCTCGAGCCCGGGCGCGAGGGGCAGCGCCCAGTACGACGCGTCCTGCACCGGCTCGTAGCCGACGAGCGCGAGGCGCCGAGGCCGCACGATCTTCGTGCCGGCCCAGAGCGCGCGCACGCCGCGCAGGAGCGCACCGACCAGCTTGAGGATGCCCCCCACCTCGTCGAGGTGCAGCTGCCGCGCGACCAGACCCGCGCGGCGCCGCACGCGCGCGCGGCGGATCGACCGCGGCACCTCCTCGTTGCTCAGGAGCGAGCCCTGCGGATTGCGGCGGAACAGCCGCCCGAAGCCGTCCAGCCCGTCGTACCAGTCGTGGTTGCCCGCGATGCCGAGCAGCACGCGCCGTGGCTCGCCGTGCTCCGTGCGCTCGCGCAGCACCTCGTTGTAGGGCGCCACCACGCGGCGAGCGATCTCCTCGCCCGTGGCGACCGGGTATGCCGTGTCGCCCCCGAAGAGCAGGACATCACCGCGCGGCAACGTCCGCCGGCCGCCGCCCTCCTCCACGTCGTAGGTGGAAAGAATCATCCGGGCGACCGCCTGGCTGACGTCGTGGTCGTCGCCGGTGTCGGCGACGAAGTCGACCCACACGGGTCGGCCGAGCGCCTCGGTGAGCGTCGACCGGGTCGCGTCCCCGCCGAGCACGCGCACGACGTGCGACAAGAGCTCCTCGGCGGTCGCCGGGCGCATCCAGTCGCGCGAGTCGATCGACTCGGCCGCGATCGCGCTCGCCACGAGGTTGCGCGCGTGCCCGGCGAGCGAGGTCACCCCGAACCAGCGTGTGGCGTACGGCGCGTGGGCGCCGCGGTGGAAGACGAGCGGCGGGGGGGAGTCGCCCCGGGGCCGGAGCAGCCGTGGAGCGGGCTGGGCGCGGCCCGCGAGTACCTCGAGCGCCGGACCCGCTATGGCTCGCGGCGGCCGGCTACGCGAGCGCGGCTTTGCTGACTCGCCTGCCTCCACGGTGCTGCCTGTATGGCGGGGACCTTAGCCTGCCGGAAAGGCGTTTACACCGGCTTTCGCCGTCAGCTACCGTTGGCCTGGACCGCACTCATGCCCGACGCGAAGCGAAGATCGTGCGCGCAACGGCCGTCGCGGTTCGCCTCCTGCCGCTCCGCGGCGGCGGCGACCTTCGCGCTGGCCACGGCCTTGATCAGCGGCACCCTGCTGGCGGGATCGTCGGCCGGCGTGAGAGGCAAGGTGAGCGGCTGGGACAAGCTGCTGCCGCGCGTCTACGCGGAAGCCGCCAAGGAAGACTCGCACCGCTACACCTGGCGCGAGCCTTCGGCGACCGTGAAGCAGGAGTTTCGCAAGCTGTCGGCCAACGTGTCGCGCGACGTGTGCATCGCCGCGTTCTCGAGCGGCGCGGCCCACGCGCACGAGCCGCTGCCTGTGAAGGTCACCGGCGGCCGCATCACTCCCTCGACCATCGTGCTCTCGCCCGGCTCGCGCCTGGCGTTCAAGAACGACGATCCGTTCCCCCACGTGCTCTACGAGGTGAACGGCCCCGCCTGGGCGCCCAACCCCACCGCTCCCGGCTCGACGCGCGAATGGGCCGCCGGCGCTCCCGGCCTGCACGTCATCCGCGACCAGCTCTTTCCGAGCGTGGTCATGTACGTCGATGTCGACCCGCAGGCGGTGGAGTTCGCGTTCCCCGACCACGAGGGGACGTTCACGATGAGCCTGCCCCCCGGCGACTACACGCTCAAGGCGTTCTTCGAAGGCAAGGCGGCGAGCAAACCGGTCGACGGCTTGCACGTGGAGGGCCGGACGGTCGAGATCAAGGAGCCGATGGCGCTCTTCGGAGGGGGCGCCAAGTGATGATCCTCTCGCGCGTCTGGTACGTGCTGCTCGGCCTCGGCGCGGCCGTCGCGATGTACGTCGTGTACCTGGCCGTGGGCCAGTACGACCGACAAGGCACGCGCGCCCTCAAGGAGGGCCTGGCGTCCGACAGCCAGACGGTGGAGTGGGCGATGAAGATCGACGCCCGCCGCCGGCTCGACGCGCTGCTGACCGGCGCGGTCGACCCGTCGCTGCAGGGGGCGCTCGTGGCGGCCAACGGCTCGCGCGACGGCAAGGTCCCCGACAAGTCGCGCGCCGACGCGAAGAAGGCGCTGACCACCGTCAACGGCAACATCCCGGCCGACTTCCGCGACGACGCGCTGTTCGCGGTCGACCGCGACGGGCAGGTGGTCGCCGAGATCGGGTTCGACCAGGTCGCCGGCAACGACGACTTCGAGCTCGGCGGCTATCCGGCCGTCAACGACGCGCTGCACGGCTGGCTGCGAGACGACGTGTGGATGCTCGGCAGCAAGATGTACGTCGTCGTGGCGCGCCCGGTCGAGTACGACGTCACGCAGCGCCCGGCGGGCGCGATCGTCGGCCTCAAGGAGATCGACAAGCGCTTCGCCGCCGACCTGGCGAAGCGCACGCGGGCCAACGTCGCGTTCTACGCCAGCGGCCAGCGCGTGGCCGCGGCGTCGGGCATGGACGACTTCGACGAGGACAAGCTCGACGCCGTGACCGCCGACCTGCAGAAGGTCACGGACAAGACGTACGGCGAAGGCGGCCGCACCGACGTCCGCATGCTGACCGACGACCTGGGCGCGATGTATGCGCGCCTCCCGGGCGACGTGTGGACGCTCGGCGGCGGGTTCGCCGTGATGCGGAGCAAGACGTCGCTCGCCGGACCGTTGGGCTTCCTGTCCAACGCCGACGACAAGGACAAGGCGAACGTCCCGTGGCTGCTGCTCGCCGGCGTGGTCCTCCTGGCGGCCCTCCTCGGGATCGGGATGACGGTGTTCGAGCACACGCTGCCCCTGCGCGAGCTCGTGATGCAAGCCGAGCGCCTCAAGACCGGAGCGGTCGACGGGCTGCAGGTGGCGCGCTTCCGCGGCTCGTACCGCCTCGCGGCGCAGAGCATCAACATGGGGATCGAGAAGGCGATCGAGAAGTCGGGCGGCGTGACGCGCAAGCCCGCCGATCTCGAGTCGATCCTCGGCCCCGCACCGGCGCAGCCGTCGATGAGCGCCTTCTCGTTCCCGATGGCCGATGGCGGTTCGCAGCCGGGGTCCGCACCGGGGCCGGCGCCCGCGCCGCCGCCGGTCGCGGCGCCGCCCCCGCCGGGCCTCGCGATGGCGCCGCCGTCGCACCCCCGGCTTCCGTCGCAGCCGCGGTCCGGGCCGGGCCCGCTCGAGGCGCCCCCCACTCCGGGCGCCTTCGCGTCACCCGGAGGGGCGCTGGGCCTAAAGCCGCCTCCTGCGCCTGCGCCCCGTCCCGCAGGGCCGCCGCCTGGCGTCGTGGCCAGGCCACCGCCGCCGGCGCCCGCCCCCGCCGCCCGTCCCGCGCCCCCACCGGCGCCGCCGCCCCCGCAGCCCGCCGGCGACGAGGACGAGGAGGCGACGATGGTCGGCTCGGTCCCGGCCGAGGTGATGGCCCAGGCCACCGGCGAGAACCGCGCGGCCAACGAGGCGTCGGAGTGGCTGAGCGTCTACGAGGACTTCATCCGCACCAAGAAGCAGTGCGGCGAGCCGACCGACGGTCTGACCTTCGAGAAGTTCACGCACACGCTCAAGAAGAACCGCGACGCGCTCATGCAGCGCCACGCGTGCAAGCGCGTGAAGTTCAGCGTGTACGTCAAGGAGGGGCGGGCCTCGCTGAAAGCGACTCCAGTCAAAGACTGAGTCCTGTTATCGTCCCGGCTCATGCGTCGAGCCCTGGGCCTCTCCGCAGCAGCCACCGCGTTCCTCCTCGCGCTCTCGCCGCGAACCGCGCGCGCGTCGGGCGTCATGGAATTCCCCGACAACGGCTCCGAGCAAGAGGGGCGCGGCGGGGCGTGGGTCGCGCGCGCCAGCGATCCGCTCGCGACGTTCTACAACCCCGCCGGCCTCGCCGGGCAGCCGACGCGCCTGACGCTGCAGTCGAACGTCTCGAACCAGCACTCGTGCTTCACGCGCGTGAAGGCCGCCAACGACATCACCGGTGACGGCGTCAGCCCCGGCCAGTCGTACCCGCAGGTCTGCAACAACAACAGCTGGTTCCCCGACCCGCAGCTCGCGTTCACCTACCGGCTGACCGACCGCATCGGCCTCGGCATCGCGATCCTCGGCCCGAGCGCCGTGGGCAACGTGAGCTGGCCGGAGCTGCAGGGCTCGGCGGCGTCGCCCCAGCGCTACATGCTCATTTCGTCCAACGTCGTGCTCCTGACGCCCACCATCGGCGTCGGGTGGGAGGCGCTCGACGGCCTGCGCCTGGGCGCCAGCTTCATCGCCGCCACGGCGCCGAGCCTCGACTTCGTGAACGCCGCCACGGCGATCGCCCCGTCCGACGAAACCCCCGCGAACAACGACGTGCGCAACGAGCTCAAGGCCAAGGACCTCTTCATTCCGGGCTTCACGCTCGGCGCGATCTGGAGCGCCGCCCACAACCTCGACATCGCCGGCTGGTACAAATGGATGGCGCCCGTCGACGCCACCGGCGACGTGACGACGGCGTACCCGTACTTCACTCCCGGCGCGAAGCCCGTGTACGGCGACACCGCGCTCGGGAACTGCAACAACCCGATGCTCGACGCCACCAAGCCCTGCGGCAACGGCAACAATGCGCACGTCAAGGTGCCCCTGCCGATGGAGGCCAAGCTGGGCATCCGCTACCACCAGCCGCGCAGCGACAAGCCGTACGACGCTCACGTGCGCGACCCCATCGCCCAGGACCTCTTCGACGTCGAGGCCGACTTCACCTGGGCGAACGACAGCGCGTTCGACTACCTGGAGATCAACTTCCCGGGCGACGCGCAGGGGAACGGCACATTGCCCGCGAACCCGAGCCTCCCGGGCGGCGCCATTCCTCCGAACGCGGACGTGCGCCACCACTTCAAGGACGTCTTCGGCGCCCGCGTCGGAGGCGATTTCAACGTGCTGCCCGACCAGCTCGCGCTGCGCGCGGGCGCCTTCTACGAGAGCCCCGCCGCGGATCCGACGTACCAGAACATCGACTTCGACGCGGCGCAGCGCATCGGCTTCGCCCTGGGCGGCACGTACCGACTCAAGTTCGGCGACGACGACAGGCACTCCATCGACATCATGGCCGGGTACGGCCACGTGTTCTTCGGGACGTTGAGCAACGGCGTGGGGAATCCGAGCGCGCAGGGCCTCCCGGCGCTCGCTGGAAATGCACAACCCTACCGTACGCCGTGGCCGGTCAACCTGGGGACCATCACGAGCGACATCAACGTGATCAACGTGGGCGCTTCGTACCAGTTCTAGCTAGAGTGTCCTGGCGACGGGTCGCCTCCACCCCGCCCACTCACCCGAGCGAGAGAAGCCCATGTCCGAAGCACGCAACGTCATCATCATCGGCTCCGGCCCCGCCGGCCACACCGCGGCCATCTACGCGGCGCGCGCCAACCTCAAGCCGCTCATGATCGAGGGGCTGGCACGCGGAGGCATCCCCGGCGGCCAGCTCATGATCACGAACGACGTCGAGAACTACCCCGGCTTCCCCGAGAAGATCACCGGGCCCGACCTGATGAAGTCGTTCCGCGAGCAGTCGGTCGTGCAGGGCGTCGAGATCATCACCGACGACGTGGTCAAGGTGGACCTGTCCAGGCGGCCGTTCACCGTCTGGGTCGGCGACGACAAGGTCGAGCACAAGGCGCGCGCGCTCATCGTCGCCACCGGCGCGCAGGCCAAGTGGCTGGGGCTCGAGAGCGAGCACGCGCTGCAGGGCAAGGGCGTGAGCGCCTGCGCCGTGTGCGACGGGGCGTTCTTCCGCAACCAGGACGTCATCGTCATCGGCGGCGGCGACACCGCGATGGAGGAGGCCACGTACCTCTCCGGCCTCTGCAAGAGCGTGACGCTCATCCACCGGCGCGAGGCCTTCCGCGCCAGCAAGACGATGCAGGAGCGGGTGCTCAAGAACCCGAAGATCAAGCTCCTCTACAACGCCGTGGTCGAGGAGGTGCTCGACGTCGCCAAGGGCGAGGTGACCGGCGCGCGCGTGCGCAACGTGAAGACGAACGAGACGATGGTCGTGTCGGCCACCGGCTTCTTCGTCGCGATCGGCCACACGCCCAACACCGACCTCTTCGCCGGTCAGCTCGAGCTCCACGACAACGGCTACATCAAGACGCGCCCGGGCAGCTCCTACACCAACGTGCCGGGCGTGTTCGCGTGCGGCGACGTGCAGGACTTCACCTACCGGCAGGCCGTCACCGCGGCCGGCAGCGGGTGCATGGCCGCGCTCGACGCCGAGCGCTGGCTGGGCGCGCAAGGCGAGCACTGACCACGGGCGAGGCGAGCGCGCTCGGCAGCCCGGGCGCGCGCCCCCGCATGACACAGGGGGCCGGGCCGTCGTACTCTCGCGGGCGACCGTGTCTGCGTCCTACCTCGCACCGCCGCCCCCGCCGATGACCGAGCGCGAGGCGCAGCTCGCCCGCGTCCCCTTCTTCGACGGCCTGACGCGCGAGGCCCTGGCGCTCATCGCGCAGGCCACGACGGAAGAGGCGCACGCCACCGGGACCAAGCTCTTTCAGTACGGCGATCCGGGCGACAAGCTGTTCATCATCCTGGAAGGCAAGGTGCGCATCTCGCGCGAGGTGGCCGGCATGGGCGAGGAGGCGCTCGCGGTGCTCGGCCCGGGCGAGGTGTTCGGCGAGATGTCGCTGCTCGACGAGTCGCCCCGCTCGGCCGACGCGCGCGTGCACGAGCGCTGCCGCATGCTGGTCATCACCAAGGAAGCGTTCGACGATCTGCTTTTTCTGCACAAGGACCTCGCCTACGAGGTCCTCTGGAACTGCGTGCGCATCCTCTCCGCGCGCCTGCGCGAGACCAACGAGAAGCTGACGTTCCTGACGACCAGCGGGAAGTTTTGATGCGTGGAGCCGGGCGCGGCGCGTGGGCGCACGCGGCGCTCGGGCTCGGCCTGGTGCTGGTGGCGTGCGGCGGGGGAGCGGGGGAGGGGGCGCCGCCGGTGGTGGGCGTTTCGATGGGGCCTGCATCGAGGATGGAACCCGCGTCAGCGTCCGCGCCGGCGCCCGCGTCCGCACCCGCGTCCGCGCCCGCGCCCGCACCCGCACCCGCACCCGCACGCGCGTCCGTCGCGATGAAAGCTCCGATCCCGACCGCGATGGTCGCCGACCTTCAATCGCTCGGGCTCGACGCCAACGACCTGCCGCCCATCGAGAAGCTCGATCCCAAGACGCTGCGCGGCGTGATGAAGCTCATGGCGCGATCGCTCGGCGTCCGCTGCGCCGACTGCCATGCCGAGGGCGATTTCTCGGCGCCGACGCGACGCAAGAAGATCGCCGCAAGGATGTGGGACGAGTTCGCCGCCAAGCTGACGATGGCCGACGGCTCGCCGGTCTTCTGCGACTCCTGCCATCAGGGCCGCGTGGTGCAGCTCGACCGCTCCGACGAGAAGGCGCTCTCCCACTGGATGCAGGCGAGCTTCGTCGACGGCATGAAGCGCAAGGACGGGCAAGAAGAGCAGTGCGAGTCCTGCCACGTCGATCGGGACATGAAGTTCCTCGCCAAGTGGGGGCAGTGACGCGCACGGCGAGCGTCCGAGCGTCCGCTGATCAAAGGTCTCGGGAGGGCCGCCCGAGTAGCTGTCCCGCCGTGCAGCAAGCATCCTGGGGACAGCCTGGGGATCGCCCGGGGACCGCTTTCTTGACGATAGAACGTACGTTCAGTAGCCTAGCGCGCACGATGCAAGGGCTGACCCAGCGCCAGCAGATGGTGCTCGACTTCATCCGGCAGTCGATCCAGGACCGCGGCTATCCGCCCACGCTGCGCGAGATCGGCGCGCGCATGGGCATCCGGTCGACCAACGGCGTCAACGACCATCTGCGCGCGCTCGAGCGCAAGGGCTATCTCACGCGCGAGGACATGAAGTCGCGCGCGCTTCGGCCGACGAGCCTGGCCGCCCAGGCGCTCGGTGACCTCGGGCCCACGGGGCTCGACCTCGCGGCCAACGACGTCGACCTCGTGGAGGTGCCGGTGCTCGGGCGCGTCGCGGCCGGGCTGCCGCTTCTCGCCGAGGAGCACGTCATCGACACGGTGCGCATCGATCGCACGCTCATCAAGGGCGGCCGCGAGGTGTTCGGCCTCAAGGTCAACGGCGAGTCGATGATCGAGGCCGGCATCCTGCACGGCGACTACATCTTCGTGAAGAAGCAGCTCACGGCCAACCGGGGCGACATCGTCGTCGCGCTCATCGGCGACGAGGCGACGGTCAAGCACTACTACCCGGAGAAGGACCACGTGCGCTTCCAGCCCGCGAACAAGAACATGGCGCCCATCTACGTGCGCGCGGCCGATTTCAAGCCGACGATGCTCCTCGGCGTGGTGGTCGGCGTCTTCCGGCGCATGTGAGGCGGAATGCTCGAGGCGGGCGCGAGATCCTGCCCTTGACCGGCCAATCGCCCGACCGGTACCGTTTGACCTAGCGATGCGGATCCCGCTTTTCGCGCTTGGCGTCACGCTGACGCTCGCCCCGGCCCTCGGCGGCTGCGGCGGCATCCACTACGCGATCAACATCAACGCCGCGGACTCGCGTCTCGAAGAGGCGAGGGCCGTCGGCGCCGAGCAGCTCGCGCCGTACGAGTACTACTACGCCAAGCGCGCGTGCCGACCGGTCCGCGCGACAAGCCGCTGCAGGACGTCGTGATTCAGCGCGTGGAGATCTTCCGCAGCGAGAGCGTTCCCACCGCCTGAGCGGGGAGCGCCAGGGCGGCGGCGCCCACCAGCGGCGAGGCGGCGGCCTCCCGAACGTAGGCCGCGGCGCGGCGGGCGCGCGTGCGGGCGAGGGCGGCGAGCAGCTCGGTGCGTGCCGCCTCGGGAAGCGCGCGCGCGCGGCGCACGGCGACCGTCGCCATGTCCACGTCGTGCAGCTCGCCGAGGCGGTTCTGCAGGCGCGCGGCCTGGTGCGCCAGCGCCGCGAGCTCGTCGGGGAGCGCGCCGGCGAAGCTGTCGCACGTGTAGCGAAGGCGCTTGCAGGCGATGCGCAGCCGGTGCAGCGCCTCGGCGTCGTCGGCTCGCGCCTGGCGCCTGCGGTCGACGTCGCGGCGCGACCGATCGACCGCCTTCCGCGCGAGCTTGCTCAGCCGCCGCTCGCGCGAGGGCTTCACGCGGAACGCGAGCAGCGCGCCGAGCAGGCGGCGGCCCCGGTCGACGTCGCCCGCGCGCACCCGGTCCACGAGCTCCTGGCGCAGACGCCGCTCGCGCCGCCGGCGTGACTCGAGCCAGGCGCCTGCGGCGGGCTGCTCCACGCCGAGCGAGGCGACGAGCTCGAGGATCACCTCCTCGTCGCGCAGCGCGCCGGTCGCCCGCTGCACGTCGCGCAGCGCGCGCCGCACCTCGTCGGCGCGGAAGCGCCCCAGAACGCGTCGCCCCACCTCGAGCACGGTGCGCGTTCGGCGCAGCGCGACGCGCAGGTCGTGCACCGCCTCGTCGTCGGCCTCGGCGAGCACGCGCGCCGCGGTGCTCTCGAGGCGCGCGTCGAGCGCGCGAAGCTCGGCGGCGAGGAACGGCCCGGCGGGGGCCGCCGTGGAGGCGAGGGCGGGGCCGGCGCCGCTCATCGCGCGACCCGCACCACGGCGACCGTCGTCACGGGCTTGAAGCCGAGCACGCGGCCGAGCGCGCGGCGCACCGCCAGCCGCGCCGTCTCGGCGATCGTCGGCTCGTCGACGATCTCGCCGGGCGCCCCGTCCTCCAGCTCCTCGACGGCGGAGCGCGCCTCGTTGCGCGCGGCCGCGAGCAGGTGCGCCTCGAGGACCTCGTCGACCACCCCGCGCGTGGACAGCGCCACCTCGCCCGCGAGGCGCCCGCGTCCGTCTACGGGCACGACGACGTGCGCCGTCCCCTGCGACGCCAGGGCCGCGCGCTCGCGCAGCACGCTCGGCGCGAGCGGCCGCCGGGCGAAGACGTGAACGCGCCCGGCGTGCACGCGCGCGCCCTTGCGCAGCGCCTCGCCGTCCAGCTCGCCGACGTCGCCGTTCTCGAGCACGCACACCTCGGACACCCCGAGCTCGCGCGCGAGCGCCGCGTGGCGGAGCAGGTGGTGCAGCGTCCCGTGCACGGGGACGAACGCGCGCGGGCGCACCATCTCGATCATGCGCCGCTGCTCGTCGCGATGCGCGTGGCCGCTGACGTGCACCGCGCGATCCGACCACCACGTGCGCAGGTCGACGCCGCGCCGGAGCAGATCGCTCATCACGTGCATGACGGCCGGCTCGTTGCCCGGGATGACGCGGCTCGACATCACGACGAGGTCGCCCGCCTCCAGGTCGAAGGCAGGATGCTCGCCGCGCCCGAGCCGTGCGAGGGCCGCCGCCGCCTCGCCCTGCGTGCCGGTCGCGACACCGAGCACCGCGCGTCGCGGCAGCTCGCGCGCGCGGTCGGCCGGCCACACCAGATCGCTCGGCCACTCGAGGTACGGCTCGCCCGCGTGCTCGCCGGTCGCGCGCGCGGTCGCCCGCGCCACGCGCGCGTGCGTGCTGACGCTGCGCCCCAGGGCGACGATCTTGCGCCCGTGGCGGCGCGCGATGTCGCCGAGCAGCCGCAGGCGGTGCACGTTCGAGGCGAAGATCGCGACGACGACCGCCTGCTCGGCGCCCGCGATCATCGCCTCGAGCGCCTCGCCCACCGACTGCTCGCTGCCCGTCGGCCCGCGCGCGTCGACGTTGGTCGAGTCGCTGAGCAGCAGGCGCACCCCCTCGCGCCCCAGCTGCTCGAAGCGCGCGACGTCGAACGTCTCGCCGTCGGGCGGCGCGTCGTCGAGCTTGAAGTCGCCCGTGTGCACGACGAGACCCGCCGCCGTGCGGATGGCGAGCGCCGTCGCGTCGGCGATCGAGTGCGTGACGCGCACCGGCTCGACCTCGAACGGGCCGACGCGTACGCGCTGGCCCGGCGTCACCTCGTGCAGCTGCGCGTGGTCGAGGATCTCGTGCTCGGCCGCGCGCTCGCGCACGAGCCCCAGCGCGTAGCGCGGCCCGTACACGGGCGCGTCGAAGCGCCGCAAGAGGTAGGGGATCGCGCCGATGTGGTCCTCGTGCCCGTGCGTGACGAAGAGGCCCGCGACGCGGGACGCCTCGAGCGCGGCGAAGTCCGGGTGCACGACGTCGACGCCGAGCCCCCGGTCGTCGAAGGTGACGCCGCAGTCGACGACGAGCGCGTGGCCGTCCTGCTCGAGGACGAGGCAGTTCATCCCGACCTCGCCCAAGCCGCCCAGGGGGATGATTCGCACGAGGGGCATCGCGCCGACCAAACCTGGGCGCTGCTTAGCACGCGCCCGCGTGCTATGCGTCCCGCTCGCCGCCCATGTCGACCCTGGCCGACAAGCGCTTCGTGCTCGTCACCGGCAAAGGCGGGGTCGGCAAGACGACCGTCTGCGCGGCCGAGGCGCTGGCGCTCGCGGCGCAGGGCCGGCGCGTGCTCGTGGCCATGTGCAACGCCAAGGAGCGGCTGAGCGTCATGTTCGGCGTGCCGCCCATCGGCGCGGACGTGGTGCCTGTGGCCGACAACGTGTGGGCCGTGAACATGTCGCCGGAGAAGGCGCTCGAAGAGTACGGCACCCTCGTGCTGCACAGCCGCGCCCTCTACAAGACGCTGTTCGACAACCGCTACGTGCGCACCTTCCTGCGCGCCGTGCCCGGCATGCAGGAGTGGGCGATGCTCGGCAAGGCGTGGTGGCACACGACCGAGAAGCTGCCCGACGGCTCCCCGAGATACGACGTCGTCATCCTCGACGCGCCTGCCACCGGGCACGGCCTCGACATGCTGCGCGTTCCCAAGGTGATCCTCGACGTCGTGCCCCCGGGGCTGCTGCGGCGCGACGCGGAGCGCGCGTGGGAGCTCTTCCAGGACCCGCGCACGTGCGGGGTCGTGCTCGTCACGCTGCCCGAGGAGATGCCCACCAGCGAGACCATCGAGCTCGCGCGCGCGCTGCGCGAGCTGGGATTGCCCATCGGGCGCGTCGTCGTCAACGGCGTGCTGCCGCCGCTGTTCTCGAAGGAAGAGCGCACCGCGCTCGAGGCGACCGTCCCCTCGCCGCCGCCGCTGCCTGGCGACGCCGCCCTGGCCGCCGCCCGCGACCGGGCGGTGCGCGAGCGCGTCCAGGCCGAGAGCCTGAGCCGCCTCTCGCGCGAGCTGCCGGTCGCGCCCGCGTTCCTGCCGCTGCTGATGCAGGACGCGGCGACGCCGGAGGCGATCCGCCAGCTCGCCAAGCGCGTGTAGACCCACACGCCACCCCCGCCCGACCTGGTATGCTGCCGCCCGATGAACGGGCACGGCATCGCGCGCGCGTCGCTGGCGGCGGCCCTGCTCGCGCTCGCGGCGTGCCACCACGGGGGCGCCCGGCGGCTCGAGGGGCACTGGCGCGGCATGCACGTCGAGGGGGTCGGCGCGGAGGCGCTGGCGGCGGCCAACGGGTTCGCGACGGAGACCGAGATCGACGTGAAGGGCGACGTCATCACGGTGACGACGCCGAAGGACCGGCAGTCGGGCCACTACAAGGTGGTCCGCGAGGACAGGCGCACCATCGTCGTCACGACCGACAAGGACGGTCCCTCCGACCCGCAGACCTTCACGTTCGTCGACGACAGGACGATGAAGTGGGCGGTGCTCGAGGGGAAGTCGATCGTCTTCCAGAAGCAGTAGCCCCGGCATGCGCGCGGGCAAACCCAGCTTCACGGCGGCCGCGGTGGCGGCGGCGCGCGGTATCGCGCGGGTCGACCCGTACGCGGACGCGCTGCTGGGCGGCCCGCTGGCGGTCGTCGTGCGCGCGGGGCGCGGCGGGACGGCGCGCGCCGCGGCGGTCAACGTCGCGACGCTCGGCCTCGTCGACCACGTCGAGATGCGCACGCGCGCCATCGACGCGGCGGTGCGCGAGGCGGTCGCGGCGGGCGCGCGGCAGCTCGTCATCCTGGGTGCGGGCCTCGACGCGCGCGCGTGGCGGATGCCGGAGCTCGCGGCTGCGTCGGTCTTCGAGGTGGATCACCCCGCCACGCAGGCGTACAAGCGCGCGCGGATCGAGGGGTGCGCGTCGACGGCGCGCGACGTGCGCTTCGTCGGCGTCGATTTCGAGCGCGATGCGCTCGGCGATGCGCTCGCGCGCGCCGGGCACGACGCGTCGGCGCCGACGGTGTGGCTGTGGGAGGGCGTGACGCCGTACCTGCCGCCGCCGGCGGTCCGTGCGACGCTCGGCGCGCTGGCGGCGCGCTCGGCCCCGGGGAGCCGCATCGCCGTGACCTACGGGACGCCGCGCGGCTCGCCGTTCGGTCCGGCGGCGATGCGCCTGGCGCGCCTCGGCTTCCGCGCGCTCGGCGAGGAGCTGCGCGGACTGCTCGCGCCCGAGGCGATGCACGCCGAGCTCGCGCGCGCCGGCTTCCGCTTGCTCGAGGACACGTCGGCGCGCGGGTGGGGGGCGCGCTTCGGCGGCGGCCGGCCGCGGCTGCTGCTGGTCGACGAGCGTCTGGCCGTCGCCGTCAGCGGTGCACCGCCTCGCGCGTGACGCGCAGCGAGAGGGTACGGTCGCCGCGGCGCACCTGCACGACGACGTCGTCGGACACCGGGCCGTTCATCCGCGCGCGCGCCTGTTCCATGGTGTGCACCGGCGTGCCGTCGACCGCGAGCACCACGTCGCCTGGGGCGAGGCCCGCGCGCTCCGCTTCGCTCGCCTCGTCCACGGACACAATCACCACCTCGACCGGCGTCGTCGTCTCGCCGAGCGTGACCGCCACGCTGCCGCTCGACGCCGGCTCGCTCGCCGCCGGCCCCGCGCCGGCCCTGAGCGTGATCTCCACGCGATCGGTCGTCCTGCCCGCGACGACCTTCACCCCCTCGGCGCGCCCGCGGCCCACGTCGGGCGCGTACGCCTCGAGCGTCATCGCCCCCTCGGGCATCCCGTGCAGCACGAAGTGTCCGTTCGCGTCCGTCACGGCGACCCCCTCGGGCCGCTGGCCGACGACCAGCCACGTCGATACGTGCCCGCGCCCGACGCGCGCCCCGGCGACCGGATTGCCCTGCGCGTCGACGACGTCTCCTTCGATGATCCCCTCCTCGGCGAGCTCGACGCGCGGCATGTCGAACGGCCGCCTCCCCCCGCCGTCGGGGATCGTCACGGTCTGCGTCACCGGCGCGTAGCCCGCCGCGCGCACGCGAAGGCGCGCCGAGCCCGGCGCCAGCTCGGCGATCGCGAACTCCCCCTGCGCGTCGGTGTGCGCGCGGCGTACGCCGAGATCGGTGTAGAGCGTCACCTCCGCGCCGGCGATCGGATCGCCCCCACGCGACGTGACGACCGATCCGGTCGCGCTCTCGGCGGGCGCAAGCTCGACGCGCAGCGAGTCGCCGCTGCCGTCGGTGGTCACGACCTTGGGCGCGTGCCCGGGCGCCGTCACCTCGATGCGCAGCGGCAGCCCATGCGCGCGCCGAAGCGTCGCCGCGCCGTCGGCGTCGGTGAACGACGTCGTGCGCAGCGGCGCGTCGGGCGCCAGGGAGCTGGCGCTCACCTGCGCGGCGGCCACGGGGAAGTCGCGGTCGTCGACCACCGTGACCGCCACCGGATCGCGCGGTGGCGGCAGTCGCAGCGTGACCTCCTTTCGGTCGCCCTCGGGCACGGCGAGCTGCAGGCGCACGTCCGGCTCCTCCTGGTCGGGATCGGCGGACGCGGTGAGGCTCACCTCCACGGGCAGCGCCGCGAACGCGAACGTCCCGTCGTCGGCCGTGCGCGTCGTGCGCTCCATCGTGCCGCGCAGCGCCGCCACCGACACGCGGGCGCCCGCCACCGGTCGATCGTGCGTGTCGAGGACGCGCCCCTCGAGCGAGCCGCCCTGGTGCATCACGATCTCGACGTGCGCCTCGCCGCCCGGCGCGAGCGTGACCACCTCGCTCTGCGCCTCCACGTACTGCGGGTGATGCACGATGGCGCGGATGCGCCCCGGCGACGCGGGCGAGGCGCGAAAGGTGCCGTCGTCGCGCGTGACCCACGGCTCGGGCGGCGGCTCGCCGAGCGTCGCCGCCGTCGGCGCCACGCCCGCCGTCGGCAGCGGCGCGCCTGCGGCCGGAATGGGCGGCACCGGCCCCGGCATCACCCCGAGCTCGCCGGCAGGCACGAGCGGCGTGGGGCCGGCGAGCATCGCGTCGAAGTGCGCGGCACGAAAGCTCGCCCGCCGCGGATCGTCGTACACGGGTGCGCCGTCGACGTCCGTGCCGACGATCTCGATCGTGGCCCCGTCGATGGGATAGCCCCGCGCGTCGACGACGCGCCCGGTGAGCACCCCCGCGCGCACGAGCGCGATGCGCGTCTCGGGGGGCGGCGGGTCGCCGACGGGGATGGCGCCGCGGGCGACGAAGCCGTCGGCCCGCGCGCCGAGCGCCGCCCCGCCGGGCGCAATGGGGCCGAGCCGCGCGCGCCCCGCCGCGTCGGTCGTCGCCTCGAGCGGGAACGGCGACAGCCCCCCCTCGGCCAGCGACACGCGCGCCGCCTCGATGGGCGGCGCGTCGTCACCGTCGCCGTCGGTCACGCGCACGCCGACGAACCGCCCCTGGACGAGCCGCAGCGTGAGCGACTTCTCCTCCCCCCGGTCGAGCATCACCCCGAGCTCGATCGGCGAGACGCGGTCGCCCCAGGTCGCGCGCAGCGCGTACGTACCCGCCGCGAGCCCACCGATGCGCACGTCGCCGTGGCCGTCGGTCTCGGCGGCGCGCGGAGGCCAGAGCATCGCGCCGGACACCTCGACGCGCGCGTCGGAGGCGGGCCGCTCCCCCTCGGACACCACGTGCACGTCGATGGCTCCCAGCTTTCGCAGCACGAGCGACACCGTCTCGCCGTCGGCGGACGCGCGCCCGTTCGCCTCGTCGAAGCCCGGCGCGCGCGCCGTGACGCGCCAGGGTCCCGCCGCGAGCCTGGCGACGTGGGCGACGCCGTCCGCTCCCGCCCGCCCCCCGAACGGCAAGGGCTCCGCCGACGCGACCACCTCGATCTCGGCGTCCGGCACCGGCAGCCCCCGCTCGTCCTTCACGACGACGTCGATCGCGTGCTCGGGCTCGAGAGCGATCGTCACCTCGCGCGGCGCCGCGTCGACGGCCAGGTGCGTCGCGCCTCGCGCGCGCCCCGGGGCCTCGGCGAGAATCCAGACCTCGCCGCGCGGCAGCCCGCTCATCCGCGCGCGCCCGCCCGCGTCGGTGTCGCGCGAACCGGCGAGGTACGCGCGCCCCTCGAGAATGGCGAGCGCCCGCACGTGCGCGCCGGCGAGCGGCGCCCCTCCTGCGCGTCCGTCACCGGGCTGGCCGTCGTGCACCGCGACATCGACCGTGCCGTCGCGCAGCTGCACGTCCGCCGGCACGGGCGGCGGCTGCGCGACCCGATCGTGCACGACCGACCGCAGCGCCGAGCCCGGGATGCCGCCGACGGCGAGCAGCACGAGCAGGCCCACGGCGAAGGCGCGCACGATCTTGTGCGTCACGAGCGCGGCCGGAGCAATGGGCACGGCGCGATGCTACGATTTGCAGTGGTGGAGCGCTCGTCGCACGCGAGAGGGCTGGCGGCCGCGGGCTTCGCGGTCGTGCTGACGGCCCTGGCCGGCGCCTGCGGTCAGGCGAGCGATCCGCCGATGCTCGGTGGCAGCGCGGTCGAAGATGCCGGCGACGATGGGGGCGGCGGCGGTCTTTCCGTCGCGGACGCCGGTCCGCCGGCGTGCAACGTGGGCGTCGAGGGGGGCGTGTGCGCGTGCGTCGATCAGCCGCTCGTGCTCGATCCGCCGACCATCTACTTCGTGCTCGATCGCTCGGGCAGCATGAGCGAGTCCCAGAAGTGGACCACCGTGACGCAGGTCATCTTCAGCGTCATCGTGGGCCTGGGGCCTCGGGCCGACTTCGGCGTCACCGTCTTCCCCGATCCGTCGCAAGACGCCTGCAGCCCCGGCCGCGAGGTGATCGCGAAGATCGGCGGCGATCCGTACCCGGGACAGGCCGGTTCCACGGCGTACGCGTTCCTGAAGACGCTCGGCGACATCGGCGCCCCCTCGGGCGGCACGCCGACCGCGGCGACGCTGCAGGCGCTCGCGTCGGTGCTCCCGGGGCGGCCCGGCAAGACGTACGTCGTGCTCGCGACCGATGGCGGGCCGAACTGCGATGGGAGCACGACCTGCACGGCGGCGATGTGCACGCTCAACATCGAGGGCGACGCCCACTGCTCGCTCTCCAGCTCCAATTGCTGCGACCCGAGCAGCGGCATCGCTTCGTGGGACTCTTGCCTCGACTCGCAGCCCACGATCGATGCCGTCTCGGCGCTCGCCGAGGTCGGCGTCCCGGTCTACGTCGTCGGCCTGCCCACGGTGCCCGGTCAGCCGGAGGTGCCCGCGTACGTGAACCTCCTCGATCAGCTCGCGCAGGCCGGCGGCACGGCGCGCTCGGGCGAGCCGCAGTACTACGCGGTGAGCACGACCGACGCCGCGGCGCTCCGCACGGCGCTGGCGTCGATCGCGGCCAAGATCACGGGCACGTGCACGCTCACGCTCGACACGACCCCGGCCGATCCGTCGCTGGTCAACGTGTTCTTCGACGGCCAGCCGGTGCCCCAGGCCGGACCGAACGGCTGGACGGTGAGCGGCGCGACGGTCACGATCCTCGGCACGAGCTGCCAGGCGATCCTCTCGGGCCAGGTGCTCGACGTACGCGTGGTCGCGGGGTGCCCGACGGTCACGCAGTAGCGTGCACGCACACCCCGGTCGCGGACCGGAGCGAAGCGCGCCTTGCCCTGCGGCGAGGTTCAGTGCACCGTGTAGTAGCGCCCCTCGTGCTCGACGACGGGGATGCCCGGGATCGAGCCCGCGGGCACCTCGTCGCCGGGCACAACGCGCGCCTGCGCCTCGCGCTCGCGCGCCGCGGCGAGCAGCGCGTCCATCTCGGCCTCCTCGCGCTCCCACGCCGCGAGCTTCGCCTTGGTGCGTCGGCGGTGCCGCACCCACGCCGCGACGGCGAGCCCCGATATGAGCACCCACAGCAGCCCGCCGCCGGTCAGCACCGGGACGATCCCGAACCGATGCCCCACCTCCTCGCGCCACTCGTATTCGAGCTTGCGCACGTCGGTGCCGTACGCGTCCTCGAGCGAGCGGTCGAACGCCGTACCGCCGCGCACGCGCTGCACGAGCGATCCGAAGCGCGCGCGGTCGTCGTCGCGCATGAGGAAGCGCACGAAGTCCGCCGACTCGGCGTACGCGACGTTCACGTCGTACCCGCTGGCGGGGAAGGCGCGGTCGAGATCCTCGAGCGGCAGCAGGCGCTTGCTCAGCGTCGCGTCCCAGAGCGTCTTGGTGCGTGCCCACGGGAGCTCGCCCGACTCGTGGATCGCGAGCCCCTCGTCGAACCAGCGCGGCACGTGGTGGTTGGCGACGGCGTCGGCCAGCGCCAGGTGCGTCAGCTCGTGGCGGAGCAGCTCGATGAGGTCGGGCGCCTCCCAGGTCTCGGGCGCCTGCATGGCGAGGAGGGCCAGGTGCTCGGCGGGGTACGCGACGCCGGCGGCGTACGGCGGAGGCGGCGCGCCCTGCGGGGCCAGCTCGGCCATCTGCTCGGGCGAGCGAGCGACGCGCACGACCGCGTGATCGAGCACTTCCTGGCCGAGGTCGGCCGACAGCCGGGCGCGGAACGCGTCGGCCTCGCCGGCGAGCGACGGCAGGCGGTCGCGCACGCTGACCGGCAGCTCGAAGGTGACCCAGCCGCGGTCGACGCGATCGAAGTCGGCGGCGAGGGGGCCGAGCTTGACGGCGGACGGCTGCACGACCACGCCGACGTCGCGCGGCGACATGCCGGGCCCGTCCTCGTCGGCGCGCGCCACCCCGCCCCATGCCACGGCCAGCAGCGCGGCGAGCACGGCGAGGAGGCGCAGGAACGGACGAGCCATCAGTGCGGTACCTGCATCTGAAGATGGATCGTCGCCGGCCCGTTGTCTCGGGTCGCGAAGTAGACGGCGCCGGCGGCGAAGGCGGCCGCCCCGATGGCGCCCCAGAACCAGCCGGATTGCCAGAAGGCGCGCGATTTGGGAGGTGCGTTGTCGACGTGCGGCTCCTCGTGCAGGGCGAGCGCCGGGGCCGAGGTGGGCGCCGTGGCGGGCTTGGGGGAGGTCTGGGCCGCCTGCGCGGACTCGGCCTCGGCGCCGTAGATGCGAGCGAGCGAGCGCACGGCGGCCGACCAGGCGAGCGTCGGCGCATCGTCGGGCGCATAGCTGGCGGCATCGAACGTGCTGCTGTCGGGCAGGAACACGCGCGCCGCGGCGTGGCCCGCGTCGACGCGCACCACAACGAGCGCCCTGACGTCGAAGCGATGTGCGATGGCGCCGAGCATGGCGCGCGAGGGCGCGTCGTCACCGTGGACGGCGGCGACGGTCTCGGCGAGGTCGCGCACGTCGGCGGGGGCGCCGGCGGGTGCGGGCTCGCCGCAGAGCACGCGCGCGTGGGGTTCGTCGAGCGCGGCCGGTCGGAGCGACGCGGTGGCGTAGATGCCGCGCGCGAGCGGCCAGGCGGCGTCGGTCGCACCGGGCAGCGCCACGACGGCGAGGCCGGAGGGGGCGGAGGTGGGCGCCGCAGGCGCGGGCACCGGCGCGGGCGCCGGCGTGGATGCACTCGTCGTCGCCGCTTGCCCCTTCGCGTAAGCCGCCGGCGCGAGCGCGACGAGCATCAGACCGACCGACCAGACCACGCGTCGCATGCCCTTCTCCTTCGATGCGCCTCGCCGGGCCCCATCGCTCTACCACAAGCACCGGGGCCGCCGCCGTGCGCTCCCGCGAAGGCCGGTCCTCCCCCGTGCGAAGGCCCGCGCGCAGCGCGTGCGCGCAACTGCGCGACAACGTAGCGCCAACGCCGCGGCGTGACCGTTGCTTCTGCGGTGGGAGGCCATGTGGGGACGCCTCGCGCAGCTTCTGCGGGCGGGTGTCGCCGGTGCGGCGGCGACGGCCGCCGACCTGACGACGCTCGCGCTGCTCGTGTCGGCGCTGCACGTCGACCCGCGCGCCGCGAGCCTGCCCGCGCTTGCAGTGGGCGGCGTCGTCAACTTCGTCGGCAACCGCCACTTCGCCTTCCGCGCGCGCGCCGGGCGACTCGCGCGGCAGGCGACCGGCTACGCCGCGGTGGAGCTCGTCGCGCTCGCGCTGAACGGGCTGCTCTACGACGCGGCGCTGCGCGCCCTGCCCGGAGGTGTTCGCGGTGCGCGCCGCGCCGGCCGTGGTAAGCGACGCGCATGGATAGCGTCTTCGTTCCGAACCTGCTCGCCGGGCAGGCGGCGTTCGTCACCGGAGGGGGGAGCGGCATCGGGGCCGGCATCGCGAAAATGCTCGGGCGTCAGGGCGCGCGCGTGGCGCTGCTCGGCCGCACGCACGAGAAGCTGGACGCCACCGCGGCAGACATCCGTGCCGCGGGCGGCGAGGCGCGCACCCATGCCGTCGACGTGCGCGACTACGCCGCGCTCGAAGGCGCCATCGGCGCCGCGGCCGAGGCCTTCGGCGGGCTCGACGTGCTCGTCAACAGCGCTGCCGGCAACTTCCTCGCCCCCGCGGCGAGTCTGAGCGCGAACGGCTTCCGCGCCGTCGTCGACATCGACCTGTGCGGCACGTTCAACGCGTGCCGCGCGGCCTTCGCGCACCTCGCGAAGCGCGGCGGCAAGATCGTCAGCATCACGGCGACGCAGGCGAACGTGCCGACGCCGCTGCAGTGCCACGCCGGCGCCGCAAAGGCCGGCATCGAGAAGCTCACGCGCGACCTGGCGCTCGAGTGGGCCGGCGCCGGCGTGCGCGTCAACGCCGTCGCCCCCGGGCCCATCGCGGGCACCGAAGGGGTCGCGCGCCTGATGCCAGGCGACTCCGACGCGATGGTCCAGCGTCGCGTGCCGCTGCAGCGCTTCGGGACGATCGACGAGGTGTGCGCGGCGGTGCTCTTCCTTCTCTCGCCTGCCGGGGCCTACATCACCGGCGCCACGCTGCTCGTCGACGGCGGCACCTCGCTGCTCGGCGCCGCGCCGTTCCTCGACATGATGGCCGGCTGAGGCTCGCCCAGCGCGGCGGCGCCCGTCAGTACGAGCGCGATCCACACCGCATCGGCGACGGCGAGGTGCGCGAGCTGCAGTGCCGTCGGCGCGCGCATCGCGATGTCGAGCAGCCCCAGGCCGACCTGGGCGACGACGAGCGCCACGGCCGCGTACGACAGCAATCGCACCGCGCGCGTCGGCCGCAGCGCGCGCACGATGCCGGCGCTCGCGACGATGGCGACCGCCGTCGTGGCGGCGAGCACCGGGTGCAGGACGCGCAGTCGGATGAACACGTGCGCGCCCGGCGCGAAGTCCTGCGCGAGGCCGGCGGCCAGCGATTTCGCGGGGAAGAGCGTGTCGCCGAGGGCCGTGACCGCGCCGCTGGCCCCGACGAAGAACATCGCCGCGAGCGGCACCCCGACCACCAACGCCACCGCGCGCCGGCCGCGAAGCCGTACGGGCGCGCCGCCCGACGCCCACCACGCCGTCAGCGCGGTCGACCCGAGCAAGAGGAACGTGTTGACGAGGTGCAGGCTGACGCTCAGCGCCCGCTTCATCGAGGCGTCGTGCGCGACGAGCTCGAAGAGCACGAGCCCCGCGCCGAGGAGCGCTTCGCCGAACATGAACGCCGTCGTCGCCCCGGCGGCGCGCCGCACGAGGTGCCCGCGCGGGTACGCGCGCAGCGCCCACACGAAGAGCGCGACGGTGAGCACGAGCGAGATGCCGCTCGATACGCGGTGCGACAGCTCGACGATCGTCGCGACGTGCGGCGCTCGCGGGATGACTTCGCCGTTGCACAGCGGCCAGTGCCGCCCGCACCCGGCGCCCGAGCCGGTTGCGCGCACGTATGCCCCCCAGGCGACGACGGCGATGTCGTACCCGAGCAGACCCCAGGCGAACCGGGCGAGGCGCGGCATGGCGGCTTCGTTACATTTCACGCGGCCTTTGTCGAATCGACCGCACGGTGGGTGTACTCTAGAGGTCACCGTGGCGGCCTTGTCACCCGACGCGCGCGGGTCTCCATCCGCGGAGCGGTTCCGCCTGCTCCGCGAGCTCCGCTCGAAGGCGGTGCGCGCGTGGGCGGCGCTCGAGTCGCTCGCCGGTGGCGGCACGCGGCTGGTCGTCGTCGAGCGGGTGGCGCGCGGCGCGACCTTCAGCGACCAGGCGATCGCCGAGTGGGTGCGCGACGCGAAGCGCCTGGCCGCGCTCGAGCACCCGAACGTCGCGCGCGTGCGCGACGTGGTCATCCGCGGCGACGAGGTCCTGGTGGCCAGCGAGTTCGTCGACGGGGTCCGCTGGTCGGAGCTCGCCGCCGCCGAGCCGGCGCCACCGCTCGAGGTCGGGATCCGCGTGCTCGTCGACGTTCTGTCGGGGCTGAGCGCGATCCACAACCTGCGCGACGCCCAGCGGCAGCCGCTCAAGCTCATCCATGGCGAGCTCACGCCCGAGCACGTCGTCGTCGGCGCCGACGGCGTGGCGCGCGTGGTGAGCGCCTGCCGCGCCAGGGCAAACGCCGCGCAGCGTCCCCCCGCGGCGGCCCGCTACCTGGCGCCCGAGGTCCTGCTCGCCGACGAGTCGGCGGATGCTCGCGCCGATGTCTACGGGGTCGGGGTCATGCTCTGGGAGACGCTGACCGGGCGCCTGCTGTTCGAGGGCCTGTCGCCGTCGATGATCGTGACCCACCTCCTCAGCGGGCGGGTCCCGCGCGCCGCCGTCCCCGAGGACGCCCCGTGGGCCGCACCGCTCGTCGACGTGGTGGCGCGCGCGTTGTCGGCGGATCCGGCGCAGCGCTTCGCGTCGGCGACGGCGTTCGCGGCGGAGGTCCGGCGCGTCGCCGGGGTGAAGCTCCCGTCGGCGCCCCGCGTCGCCGCGGCCGTGCGGACGACGTTCGGGGAAGTCATCCGCGAGCGGCGCGAGGCGCTCGAGCGCGGGGACCTGCCTGCCGGCCGCGAGGTCTCGTCCGTCGACGAGCGACCGGCCGACAGCATCGACGTCGAGGTCGAGCCGGAACCGGCATCGAGGGCGCCGACGCCGGTTCCGCTGCCGCCCACGGCCTCGACGAAGCCGCCCCCTCCGCTGCCTGCGCCGCCGCCGCCTCGCCCGCGGCAGCCGACGCTCGCCGGCGTCGCGCCGCCCGTGCCGGAAGCGGCCCGGGCCAGGGCGCCTTCCGCGCCCGTCGTCGTCCCTCACTCGAGCCGTCCGCCGCCGCCCGCCGCGGAGCCGGGCGCGCCGAAGCCGGACGCCGGCGGCCGTCCCGCGGCGCGCGACCTCGAGAAGCCGACGCCCTACGTGCCGTTCACGCCCGCGATGCTCGCCTCGCCGCGGTTGCCCGAGGACCTCGCCAAGGCCCTCGGGGCCGCCGCGGAGCCGGAGAAGGCCGTCGACTCGGAATCGGCCGAAGCCCCGCCGCTGACGCCCGTTCCGGTCGTAGAGACGGCGAACGTGGTCGTCGGGCCGCCGAGCAGGCGGCGGGCGCGAGTGGCGGTCGTCGCGGCAGCCGTGTTGCTCGCCGGTGTGCTGGCGATCTGGTTGCTCTCTTCGTCGCGTGGGCACGACCAGGTCGCCGCGTCGCCGACCGGGAGGCCGACCGCGACCGCGGCCACCAAGACGACCTCGACGACGTCGCCCGTGGCGGCGACGGCAGCCGCGACGGCGGCGACCACCGAGACTGCCGCGGCGAGCGCGATCCCGGGCGCCACGGCCGCCGCCGCTCCCAGCACCACGTCGACGATCGAGCCCACCGCCGTTCCCGACGCCAGGGAGAGCGCTCCGCCTGCGGTCGCCGGCCCTGCGTCCAACCCCACCCCTCCGCCGGTCCCGCCCCGCCCCGCGGTGCGCCGCAAGTACGAACCGGAAGGCATCTAACCATGCGCATCCGTCCGATCCTCTGCCTCACGTTGGCCGCGGCCCTGGGCCTGACGGGCGCGCTCGATGCGAGCGCCGACGGTGTGCTGCCGGCGGCCGCCACCCCGGTTCAGCGCGAGCAGGCCCAGGCGCGCTTCGTGCGAGGCAAGGAGTTGATGGCCAAGAAGCAGTACGACGAGGCGCTCGCCGAGTTCCGCGCCTCGCACGAGATCGTGGCCAGCCCCAACACACGCCTCGAGATCTCGCGCTGTCTGAGGGCGGAGGGGCGGGTCGTCGCGGCGTACGCGGAGCTGGGGCGCACCGCCATCGAGGCCAAGGAGCTCGTCTCGCAGGACGATCGCTACCAGCGCACCTATGTCGCCGCGACCGCCGAGCGCGCCGAGATCGAGCCGAAGCTCGGGTTCGTGTCGCTGCAGATCACGAATCCCGCCGCCGGCACGAAGGTCACCGTCGGCGGCGAGGAGATCCGGCGCGCGGCGTGGGGCGAGCCCGCGCCCGTCGTGGCCGGCCAGACCGACATCGTCGTCGAGACGCCGGCGCACCAGCCGGTGCGCAAGACGGTGACGCTCGCAGCCGGGCAGAAGACGTCGATCACGATCGATGCACAGTCGGGACCGCCCCTCGCGAGCTCGCCACCCGCTGTCGCCGAGGCGCCGCCGCCCGCGCCTGCGGCCTCACCCGAGACGATGGGTGGCGGGCCCGTTCCGCTGCGCACGTGGGCCTACGTCGCGGGCGGCGTCGGGGTGGTCGGCCTCGCCACGTTCGCCATCGCCGGGGCCATGGCGCGGTCGACCTACGACGATCTGAACTCGGCCTGCCACGGCGGGCCGTGCCCGCCCGACAAGGCCGGCGAGATTTCGTCGGGCAAGACCAAGGAGACCATCGCCAATGCGGGGCTGGCCGTCGGCCTCCTTGGCGTGGCGGCCGGCGCGACGCTGTTCGTGTTGTCGATGCCGAAGAGCGCGCCGGCGGCGAACGCGGCGGTGCTCGTCGGCCCCGGCTGGATGGGCCTGCGCGGCGACTGGTGACGCGCGTGGCTGGGCGACGGGCCGGATCGACCAACGATCCCGCAGCGGTGGCCCCGGGTGCGAATGAACGGCCGAGCCCCGCGCGGAGAAAAATACGAGAGAAAGGGCACGCGCCACGGCGAGCCTCGCCATCTGCGGGACAGGAGGACCGTGGCGCGTGCCCGCTTCATCCCTAGCATGATGAATATGACTTTCAATTGCAAAGTGCGAGGGGGCACGGGGCGTGTAGATTGCGGCGTCGGAGCCTGACGCATGAAAAAACTGGTGCTGCTTCGCCACGGCATGAGCCAATGGAACAAGGAGAACCGCTTCACTGGCTGGATCGACGTCCCGCTGAGCGACGAGGGGATCGCGGAGGCGAGGAACGCGGCGAAGCTGCTCCGCGAGGAGGGGTTCGTCTTCGACGTCGCATTCACGTCGGTGCTCAAGCGCGCGATCAAGACGCTCTGGGTCGTGCTCGAGGACAACGACCTGATGTGGATCCCGGTCGTGCGCAGCTGGCGGCTCAACGAGCGGATGTACGGCGCGCTCCAGGGGCTGAACAAGGCCGAGACCGCGGCGCGCCACGGTGAGGCGCAGGTGAAGATCTGGCGTCGCAGCTACGACGTGCCGCCCCCTGCGCTCGACGAGACCGACGAGCGCTGGCCCGGCCGTGACCCGCGCTACGCCAAGCTCCCCACGAGGGACATCCCGCGCACCGAGTGCCTGAAGGACACGGTCGCGCGCTTCCTGCCGTTCTGGGAGAGCGACATCGCCCCGGCCATCCGCGGCGGCGAGCGCGTGCTCATCGCGGCGCACGGCAACAGCTTGCGCGCGCTGGTCAAGCACCTGGACGGGATCGGCGACCGGGAGATCGTCGAGCTGAACATCCCGACGGCCATCCCACTCGTGTACGAGCTGAACGACGACATGACGCCCATCCGCCGCTACTACCTGGGCGACCCCGAGGCGGCGAAGCGCGCCGCCGAGGCGGTCGCGGCGCAGACGAAGGGATGACGCAGCCGCGTAGCCACGGCGAGCCGGAAGCGGCTGCGTGCCGTGACTGGAGGGAGTCACTGCGTAGGGGGGGCACCGGGGTCATCGTCGCGCGGAGCGATGCAGAACTGCGAGGGCGCCCGCCCCCCCGCCTTCATGGCGTCGAACGCAGCGCGAAACTCGGCCGGAACGGGGCCGAGGGCAAATTCGAGCAGCCCCGCCATCGCGCCCAGCACCTTCTGAGGCACACGCCCCGAGAGGCCCTCGAGCGCTCGTGGCACCTGCTCGTCGACGTGCTCGATCAGCATACGGTTCGGCAGGGCGTCGAAACCGGCCTCCCCGCCCATCTCGACATGACCGCCCAACCGCGCGCACTTGATGGCTATGAGGATGGCAGCCGACCGCAGCGTTGCTGCCTGCTCGGCGTCGACGGCGCCCAGGACGAGCCGGATGCTCTGGGCGTACCGAACCCCCACCCCCTTCAGGCGCCTCCCGAGCAGCGGTGTCGGCGAGGGCTCGCGAGGCGCGTGCAGATCGATGCCTTGCTCGCGGGCGTCGCGCTCCAGGATGGTGAGCGCGCGCCGTAGATCGTACCGGATGTCGGCCATGACGACGTCCGGGTCGTCTGGATCCTCTCCGCGCATCTCGTGCCGCCACCGCGACCCCGCGAGTCGCTTCGCCAACGTGCACGTCGCTTGCAGCGGACATCGCTCGCAGCGCCCGTCGCACCAGTCGTAGGGGGCGCTCATGTCAATCGGGGGCCTCACGCCCACCCATCGGCCGCCCTCTCGTCGGCGTTGCGTGCCCTCGTCGCGCCCCGAGCGCGCCACAGAGGATTCGAACCTCTGACCTACGGCTCCGGAGGCCGTCGCTCTATCCAACTGAGCTAGTGGCGCGTGCCCCCTCGACGAGGGCGAGGCGCATCTGTAGCACGCCATCCTGCGCGGCGCGACGGGCGAGCCGACGCGGCCCCGTCACTCGTTTCGCCGGATGGTCGCCTGAACGCCGCCCGGGGTGCGGCGCGACTGCAGGAACGCGACGACGGCATCGAGCTCCTCGGGGGAAATGTTGCCGGCGTAGGCCGGCATGTTCGTGCCGCCGTTGATGATACGGATGGTCATGTCCTGCTTGGTGAGCAGGCTGCCGATGTGCGAGAGGTCTGGTCCGCGGAAGCCGCCCTGGTCGGCGATGCGGTGGCAATTGAGGCATCCCTTGTCGTGGAAGACGCGCGCCCCCTCGGCAAGCGGGCCGCTGGTGGCGCCCACGGCGTCGGCGGACAGCGGCGGCGCGTGGAATTCGGGTGACCACGGCGAGCGATAGCCCTGAATCCACAGCGCGCCGACCATCGTCACCGAGAGCACGACGGCGGCGACCGACCACGGACGTCTGGCGGGGCTGCGCTCGCCCTGGTTCGAGATGAACGGGACGACGAACAGCACGACTCCGATGACGAGCGGCGCGCCGATGATGACGTAGTCCTCGATGCTCGGCGGGATGAGCGACAGGACGGCGAAGTACCAGAGCAGGTACCAGTCGGGTCGTGGATCGGCGCGGATGATCGACGGATCGGGTGGGCGGTCGAGGTTTGGCGGCCCGATGATGGCCGCGAGGAGGACGATCGCGGCGATCATCGCTGCAACGAACACGACGTCGCGCCACGCCGCATCCGGCCAGAAGGGGCGGCCGAACTTCTTCATCCGCTCCTCGTACTCGCGGCGGTACGTCTTCGGCTGAACGAGCACACCCGGTACCGGCGGCTCCGAGATGCCATTGTGCATCACCAGAAACAGGTGCACGGCGACGAACAGGAAGATGAACGCCGGCACGATGAACACGTGGATGGCGAAGAATCGGCTCAGGGTCGCTCCGCCGACCGTGTCGCCGCCCAGGATGAAGCGCGCCAGCCACGGGCCAATGATGGGCGTGCGCCCCGCCTGCTCGGCGGCGACGATGATCGACCAGGTCGCGTTCTGGTCCCAGCGGAGCAGCTGCCCGGTGAAGCCCATCACGATCGTGAAGGCGAGGAGCAGCACGCCGGTCACCCAGTTCATCTCGCGCGGGTACTTGTAGGCGCCGAACAGGAACGTCTGCGCCATGTGTACGCCGACCATCAGCACCATCGCGGAGGCGCCGTAGTAGTGCAGCCCCCGCATGAAGCGCCCGAAGATGGCGTCGTGCGTGATGAACTGAAGCGCGTCGTACGCCTGCCCCGCCGACGGGACGTACGAGAAGGCGAGCGTGACGCCGCTGAGCACCTGGAGAACGAAGGCGCAGAGCGTCGCGCTGCCGAAGACGTACCACCACTTGGCGTCGGCCGGGACGTGGTGCTTGAGGATGGGCAGGATCGCCTTGGTGATGCCGAGGCGATCGTCGAGCCAACGCCGGATCCTCCGCGTCCTGATGTCGACCTCCTGCGCCATGGCTCACCCGACGGGCAGGGGATTGGCCTCGATCTGGACCTCGCCGTCGTGCACGCGAACCGGGTAACGCCACAGCGCGTGCGGCGGCGGGCCGGCGGCGACGGTTCCGTCGGCGTAGTAGACGCCGCCGTGGCACGGGCACATGAAGAGCTTCGCTTCCGGCAGCCAGCGCACCGGGCAGCCGAGGTGCGTGCAGTTTACGGCGAACGCAGTGAACTCGTCGGTGCCGGCGCGGCGCAGCCACGCGGCGGTGTAGGCCGTGACGCCGGCCCAGGGCAGCGGCGAGGAGTCCAGCAGGCGCACGTTCACCGTCTCGCCCACTCGGAACGCGTCCACATTGCCGACCGTACGCCAGACGCGCGGCACCTTGCGCGCGAGGGGCGCCAGGACGAAGCCGACCATCGGCACTGCGAGGCCGGCGCAGCACACGCCGAGACCGACGCTCACGCGCGCGAGCAGCCGGCGGCGCTCGGGTGACTCGGGCGCGCCGGGCTCCGGGGGCAGGACGGGCTCGTCGTCATTTCGGTTCATGGCGGATCTCTCCAATCCAGTGGCCGAGCGAGTACATGATCAGTGCCGCGCCCACGAGCAGCAGGAACGGAACGCTGACGATTCCCCACGCGAACACCGTCACGCCGAGCGCGAACAGCGCCGGCCACGCCGAGGGGGGCGGCAGGTGCTCGGGGCGCGGGACGTTCCAGCCGGGCGGAATCGAGGGCGGACTGTGGCTGCTCATGGCGTTCCTTGGGCTCGCATGCTTCCAGCGGCGCCGTAGAAGCGCGCCAGAACCGCGAGGATCGAGCTCGCGTACACGGCGCAGCCCGGCACCCACATGAGCAGCCCCCCGAGCTGCTGATCGACCGCCGGTGTCAGCCCCCACCGCCGGCGCACGAGCGGCAGCAGGCCGAGCGGATCGGCCGGCTGCAGGTAAGCGGTGCACACCTCGACCGGCGAGAAAGCGATGATGATGCCGAGCAGCGAGCACGCCACACAGGCGAAAAACAGGTACGCGACCGCCGCCGGATCCGCGAGCCGCTGATCGAGGCGCGGGCCGACGACGGGCCACCAGAAGGCGGCGCCCATCGCCACCAGCGAGATCGTCTGCACCGCGCGCACCGCGTCGCTGGAGGCCGCGGCGTTGCACAGCGTCGGCGCGTGCCATACCCACATGGCGCCGACGCCCAAGGACCAGTACGCGAAGGCGGGGAGCCGCCGATGCTCGGCGGCGCGCTCGGTGCGCGGGAGCGACAGCAGCGCCAGCGGCGGCGCAGCGAGCACCAGCAGCAGGTGCTGCATCATGTGCGCGCTGAAGAGCGTGCCGCGCGCGAGCACGTCGACCGGCGACATGAGCGCGAGCACGGCGGCGAGCGCGGCGCCGAGCAGCGCCGCGGTGCGCGCGGGGTGCCGCATCCGGAGCCAGGCGGTGTGCGCCACGAGCACCGCCGCGATCGCCACGGCGACGACGGGTCGGAAGACCCACGCATGAAGGAGCAACTCGCGGGTGGTCACAGCGTCCCTCGCAGGTAGATGACCGAGAAGACGGCGATCCAGACGATGTCGACGAAGTGCCAGTAGTAGCCGACCGTGCGCATCACGTGCGCGCGCCGCCCGGTGAGGTCGCCCCAGAAGGCGAGCGCGAGCACCACGACGATCGCGACGAGGCCGACGAGCACGTGCATGCCGTGGAAGCCGGTCAGCGTGAAGAACATCGTCGAGAACAGGTTCGTTCCGAGCCCGATGCCGCTGCGGGTCATCTGCACGTAGTCGGATGCCTGTCCGGTGAGGAAGGTGACGCCCAGCACGACGGTCGTCACGAGCCACGCGATGGCGCCGCGCGGGCGGTTCGCCTCGTGGTCCTTCTCGGCGCGCCAGTACGTGAAGCTGCTCGCGATCAGCAGCAGCGTGAAGACGCCCGTGCGCACGCGCTCGAGGCTGTTGGCGGGCGACGGGCCCGGCTGGGGGGTGGTCGTGAAGTACGCGTACGCGATGATGAGCAGGGCGAAGAAGGCGGCTTCCGACGCGATGAACGACAACACGGCGACGGGCGCGGCGGCGGGTCGTGTGGCGTCGGGCGGCTCGTCGGGGCCGACGCGCGCGTCCGGTGCGTCGGGGTGGGCGAGATCCCAGAGCGGCCGGCGGCTGTTGACGGGCGGGACGGCGTCGAAGTTGTGCTCGGGCGGCGGCGACGGCGCGGCCCACTCGAGCGTCCACGCGCCCCACGGATTGCTGCCGGCGGGTGCGCCGAGCGTCACCGACTGTGCGATGTTGAGGACGAGCACGAGGATCGACGCGCCGAGGATGAACGCGCCGATGGTCGACGCCATGTTGAGCGCCTCCCAGTGCGGCAGGTCCGGGTACGTGTACACGCGCCGCGGCATCCCGAGCAGCCCGACGAAGTGCTGCACGAAGAAGGTCAGGTTGAAGCCGATGACCATCATCCAGAAGTGCACCTTGCCGAGCTTCTCGCTCAGCAGGCGGCCGGTCATCTTCGGGAACCAGTAGTAGATGGCGGCCATCACGCCGAACGCGGTGCCGCCGAAGAGCACGTAGTGGAAGTGCGCGACGACGTAGTACGAGTCGGTCGTCTGCCAGTCGATCGGCGCCACGGCGAAGGTGACGCCGCTCAAGCCGCCGACGGTGAACTGGATGAGGAAGGCGACCGCGAAAAGCATCGCGGTCGTCAGGCGGATCGAGCCGCCCCACATCGTGCCCACCCAGTTGAGAACCTTGACGCCGGTCGGCACCGCGATGAGCAGGCTCGAGGCCGCGAACATCGCGTCGGACAGGTGCCCGAGCCCCGCCGTGAACATGTGGTGCGCCCACACGCCGAAGCTCAGGATCGCGATGGCGACGGTCGACGCCGCGACGAACGCGTACCCGAAGATCGGCCTGCGCGAGAACACCGGGATCACCTCCGAGATCATCCCGAAGGCGGGCAGCACCATGATGTAGACCTCGGGGTGGCCGAAGCTCCAGAAGTAATGCTGCCAGAGCAGCGCCGAGCCGCCCGCCGACGGCAGGAAGATCTGCGCGCTGAACAGGCGGTCGACCAGCAGCAGCACGCACGACGCGCTGAGCGCCGGCAGCGCCATGATGGTCAAGAACGAGTTGACGAACACCATCCACACGAACAGCGGCAGCCGGCGCATCGTCATGCCCGGCGCGCGCAGAGCGGCGATGGTCGCGATCAGGTTGATCGACGTCGCGACGGTGCCGACGCCGAGCACGAGCATCGCGATGGCCCAGTAGTCCTGGCTCCGTACGACCCCCGTGTACGGCGTCTCGCTGAGCGGCGCGTAGCTGAACCACCCCACGTCCGGCGCGCCGCCAGCCAGCCAACTGTAGTGCAAGAGCAGCCCGCCGAGCGGGAAGAGCCAGTAGCCCATCGCGTTGAGCCGCGGGAACGCGACGTCTCGCGCGCCGATCATCAGCGGCACGAAGTAGTTGGCGAAGCCGGTCAGCCCGGGCATCACGACGAGGAAGATCATCGTGACGCCGTGCATCGTGAACAGCTGGTCGTAGGTCTCCGGCAGGAGCAGGTGCGCGCGCGGCACCGCCAGCTGCAGGCGCATGACGAGCGCCTCGATGCCGCCCACGATGAAATAGAACAGCGCCGTGACCATGTAGAGGATGCCGATGCGCTTGTGGTCGATGGTGCCGACCCACTCGAACCAGCGCGCCTCGACGTCGCGCGCTTCCGGGTGCGCCGGCATCGCGGGCGCGGTCATCGCAGCTCCTCCAGGTAGGCGAGCAGCTCACCGAGCTGCTCCTGCGTCAGGTTGAAGCTCGGCATGTGGGCCCCGGGCTTGATGTCCTGCGGGTTCTGCAGCCAAGCTCGAAGTTGGTCGGGCGTGTCGTCGGCGACCCCGGCGCCCAGCGTGGTGCGCGACACGAGGTGCGTGAGGTCGGGGCCGACGCCGCCCAGGAACCCCCGCCCCTCGACGGCGTGGCAAGTGCCGCAAGCCTGCGCCTGGAAGACGCGCTCACCGCGGGCGGCGGCGTCGCCGGACGGAGGCGCGGCGGCGGCGAGCTGCGCGCGCTGCCAGACGTCGAACGCCGCGCCGGGCTCGGCGAACACACGCAGGCGCATCCACGCGTGCTGCAGCCCGCAGAACTCGAAGCACGCGCCGCCATAGGTCCCCGGAGCGTCGGCGCGCAGCCACACGTGGTTGGGGTGTCCCGGGACTGCATCCATCCTGCGCGTCAGCTGCGGGACCGAAAAGTCGTGCACGACGTCGGCCGACTCGACGCGGACGTACAGCGACCGTCCCACCGGGATGTGAATCTCGTTGGCGGTGACGACGCCGGACGGGTAGCGGACCTCCCACCACCACTGGTGCGCGATGACGGTCAGGTCGGCGGGCGGATCCACCTGCGGGTCCGACTTGGCCATCGTCTCGACGGCCAGCACGAACAGCCAGGTGACGATCGCCAGCGGGACGGCCGTCCAGAGGATCTCGATGCGCTTGTCGCCCGTGTGCTGCGAGGGCTCGGGGGCGCCCCGGCGCGCGCGGAAGGCGGCCAACGAGTAGGCGATGACCGCCGTGACGCCGATGCCGATGATCGCGCACACGACGAGCGTGATGTCGAACATGCGCGTGATCGCGGCGGCGAACGGCGAGCTCGGCTCGAAGGGTGACTCGTTTCCGGGCCCCCAAACGACCATGCCGCGTACCTAAGGAGCGCAGGGCTCTGCGTCACGCGACGAGCCCGGCGAAAAGCCCGACGTCCTTCGCCCGATCCCTTCGCGATCCCGACGGTCGGGGGTCGTCGCCGTACGTGAGTACGGCTCCTCGCCACCGCCGTCGGCCTCGCTCGGTCTCGGAGGAGATACGCCGGGCCGGGCTTCTTTTGCTGAAGTTTTCTTGCTGAAGATTCGGAGAGGCGATCAGCCGCCCGACTCTTCGAACTCGGCGTCGATGACGCCGCCTTCCTTGCCCTTCTTCTCGCCGCCGGGCCCGCCGCCTTCGGGCGGCGTCGGTCCTCCGTTGGTGCCGCCGGGGCCGCCCGTCGCGCCGTACATGACGCCGGCGAGGCGGTGCGCCTCCTTCTCGAGGCGCTCGCTGACGTCCTGGACCTTGGCGTCGTCCTGCTCCTCGACCGCCTCGCGACCCTCCTTGATGAGGCCCTCGAGCGTCGACAGGTCGGCCGCGCCGATCTTGTCCTTGTTCTCGTTGAGCGTCTTCTCGAGCGTGTAACAGAGGTTGTCGAGCTTGTTGCGCCGCTCGATCTGCTCGCGCCGCTCGCGGTCCTCGCGCTCGTGCTCCTGGGCCTCCTTGACCATCTTCTGGATCTCGGCCTCGTTCAGGCCGGAGTTCGCCGTGATGGTGATCTTCTGGTCCTTGCCCGTCGCCGTGTCCTTGGCGTGGACGCTGAGGATGCCGTTCGCGTCGATGTCGAACGTGACCTCGATCTTGGGCACGCCGCGCGGCGCCGGCATGATCCCCTCGAGGTGGAACTTGCCGAGCGTGCGGTTGTAGCGCGCCTCGGTGCGTTCGCCCTGGAGCACGTGGATCTCGACGCTCGGCTGGCTATCGGTCGCCGTGGAGAAGATCTCCTTCTTCTGCGTCGGGATCGTCGTGTTGCGCTGGATCATGACGGTCATGACGCCGCCGAGCGTCTCGACGCCGAGTGACAGCGGCGTCACGTCGAGCAGCACCAGGTCCTTCACCTCGCCCGAGAGGACGCCGGCCTGCACGGCGGCGCCGACGGCGACGACCTCGTCGGGGTTGACGCCCTTGTGAGGCTCCTTGCCGAAGAACTTCTTGACCGTCTCCTGCACGAGCGGGATGCGCGTCGAGCCGCCGACGAGGACGACCTCGTCGATCTCCTTGGGGCTCTTCTTCGCGTCGGCCAGCGCCTTGCGCACCGGCTCCATCGACCGCTCCACGAGCGGCGTGATCATCTGCTCGAGCTTCGCGCGCGACAGGCGCATGTCGAGGTGCATCGGCCCGGCGGCGCCCACCGTGATGTACGGCAGGTTGATGCTCGTCTCCTGCACGCTCGAGAGCTCGATCTTCGCCTTCTCTGCGGCCTCCTTCAGGCGCTGCAGGGCCATCTTGTCGTTGTGCAGGTCGACGCCGTTCGATTTCCTGAACTCGGCGACCATCCAGTCGATGATCAGGTTGTCGACGTCGTCGCCGCCCAGGTGCGTGTCTCCGTTGGTGGAGATGACCTGCACGACGTTGTCGCCCACTTCGAGGATCGAGATGTCGAAGGTGCCGCCGCCGAAGTCGTAGACGGCGATGACCTCGTCCTTCTTCTTGTCGAGGCCGTAGGCCAGGGCCGCCGCCGTCGGCTCGTTGACGATGCGCTTGACGTCCAGGCCTGCGATGCGCCCGGCGTCCTTGGTGGCCTGCCGCTGCGCGTCGTTGAAGTACGCCGGGACGGTGATGACCGCCTCGGCCACCTTCTCGCCCAGGTAGTCCTCCGCGGCCTTCTTCAGCTTCATCAGCACGCGGGCGCTCACCTCGGGCGGTGTGGCGTTCTTGCCGCGCACGACGAACGCGGAGTCGCCGTTGCTCGCGCGCACGACCTTGTACGGCACGCGCTTGGTCTCTTCCTGCACCTCCTCGAAGCGCCGGCCGATGAAGCGCTTGGCGCTGAAGATGGTGTTCTCGGGGTTGGTCACGGCCTGGCGCTTGGCGATCTGGCCGACCAGGACCTCGCCCTTCTCGTCCCAGGCGACGACGCTCGGCGTCGTGCGCGACCCCTCCTCGTTGACGATCACCTTGGGCTCGCGCCCCTCCATGATCGCGACCACGCTGTTGGTCGTGCCGAGGTCGATGCCGATGATCTTGCCCATGGGTGCGTGCCTCCGGAAATCCTCTCTGCGTGACATCGGACGAGCCGCGTGGTCGGTCGAGTCTTCCGAACGACCCCGAAACGCGAGCTCATGGTTGGCTGCGCCGGCCGCGTGATAACGCCGGGAACAGCCAGCGTCCACGGGTGCGGTCGGTGCGAGGGCAACCTAACCACCGAGCTTCGCGCGTCAACGGCACGAACTTTGAGGCTCTTCGGGGGCCGAACGGCCCGAACCCGCAGGGGCGGTCAGGGCCAGGGGGGGTCAGGGCTTGCTGGGGGGGTCGGGCTCGACCGGGATGGCCACGAGCATCTGGTCGAGCGTCGGTCGCTGGATTTCCGGGTCGGTCGCGGCCTCCTCGTCCATGGTCCGGAGCAGGGCGGCCGGAAGCGTGCCGCTCGGCGCGGCGGCGGCGAGGCTGGGGTGGGTGCCGCTCTTGGACAGCGACTCGGCGATGGTGCTCTCCCACTCGTCCTCGTCGAAGACGACGTCGACCTCCGGCATCGGGGCCGCGCGGTCGAGCGCCGCCGCCACCCGCCACCACGCCTCCAGCATCTCCGTGGTGCTCGCGAAGCGCTCCTGCGGCTCGCGCGACAGGGCCCGCGCGATGAACGCGTCGAGCAGGTCGTTGGGCACGACGCCCGGCAGCGAGGAGACGAGCGGGGCCGTCGCCTCGGTCTTGAGCCTGGTGAGCGCCTCGAAGCTCCGGCCGACGAAGGGCAGCCGCCCGGTGATGCACCGGAAGATGACGACCCCGACGGCGTACAAATCCGCGGTGGGGCCGACGCCCTTGGCGTACTGAAGCTGCTCCGGCGCCATGTAGCCCATGCTGCCGATGAGGTGGTGGGTGCTGGTCAGGCTCGTCCCGGCGCTGGCGATCTCGTTGAGGCGCGCCACGCCGAAGTCGATGAGCTTCACGCGCGGCTCACCTCCCTGCGACGAGCGCACGAGGAAGATGTTGGCCGGCTTGATGTCGCGATGAATGACCCTGGCGCGGTGGCAGTCGCGCACGCCGATGAGCAGCTGCTCGACCCAGTCGACGAGCCGCGCTACGCCGAGCCGCGACTCGCGGCGCAGCACGTCCGCGAGCGTCTCGCCCTCCAGCCGCTCGAGCACGAGGAACGGATGCTCGCCCTCCCAGCCGTAGCCGAGCAGCTTGCTGACGTGGGGGCTCTGGACGCTGGCGAGCACGACCGCCTCGCGGGCCAGCCGCTCGCGAAGCTCCCGCGATCCCCGTGACGCCGGCTCGAGCAGCTTGATGGCCACGAGGCGGCCACTCGGCTTGTGCACGGCCTCGAAGACGCGCGCCATGGCGCCCGATCCGAGCGGATCGCGCAGGTCGAACTGGTCGAGGTCGACCGGTTGGAGGGGGTCGGGCGGCGCAGGCACGTCCAGGCTGAGGTTATCAGAGGCGGCGGCTGCGAGCCTGGAGCCCAGGTACCTCGCGTGATAGAGTCGACACGTCGCACTGCGATCGCGCGGTCCGTGCGCGAGCCTTATGACAACCCCCGACGACCACCTTCCGGCACCGCCCGACCTCCCGTCCTACACGGTCGAGGACGCGACCGAGGCTACCCCCCAGGACCGACGCCGTCATCGTGACGCGCTCGAGCGGCACGCGGGCACGGGCCTGGTGCGCCACGACGTCATCTTCGGCGAAGACCGCATCGACCCGGACGCGGCCAAGGTCGTCCGCCGCCTCGAGCGCAGCGGCTACCAGGCGTACCTCGTCGGCGGCTGCGTGCGCGACCTGCTGCTGAGCGGCAAGCCCAAGGACTTCGACGTCGCGACCAACGCCCGGCCGGAGGACGTGCGGGCCCTGTTCCGCAACTGCCGCATCATCGGCCGGCGCTTCCGCCTCGCGCACATCCTCTTCGGCGCCGGCAAGGTCATCGAGGTGGCGACCTTCCGCCGCAACCCGGCGATGGAAGCGCCCGAGGAGGAGGCGAGCGACGTCTTCGACGATCTGCTCATCCGCAGCGACAACGTCTTCGGCGAGGCGCACGAGGACGCGCTGCGGCGCGATTTCACCATCAACGCCCTCTTTTACGACATCGATCGCCGTCAGGTGCTCGACTGGTGCGGCGGCATGCAGGACGTGCAGCGGCGCACGATCCAGACCATCGGCGATCCCACGGTGCGGTTCCGCGAGGACCCGATCCGCATCCTGCGCGCCATCAAGTTCGCCGCGCGTCTCGACCTGGGCATCGCGCCTGACGTGTACGACGCGATGGTGTCGACGCGCGACGACCTGGCCAAGGCGGCACGCCCGCGTCTGTTCGAGGAGATCCTGCGCCTGATGCGCGGCGGCGCCGCGCACCGCTCGGCGTGGCTGCTCTGGGAGATGGGGGCGATGGCCGTCGTGCTGCCGGAGCTGGCCGCGTTCCTCGACGACGAGGAGGCGACGCTCGGCGGGGCGGCGCGCTTCTTCCGCAAGATGGACGCCATCGACGCGATGACGCGGGCGCGCGGTCGCGCGCTCGACGACGTGGTCCTCTGGACGATGCTGCTGAAGGAGCCGCTCGACGAGGCGTGCGCGGGCGAGCGCGACAAGATCCGCGCCGCGACGGATTTCCTTGAGCCGATCATCGAGCGCGTCGCCGTACCCAGGCGAATCGCGGACGGCGTGCGGCGCATCGTGGCCATCCTGCCGCGGTTGGCTGCGGGGCGCGCCGGGCGCTTCGCGCGCACCGACCTGATGAGCTCCGCGCTCGACGCGCTCGAGGCAGAGCTGCTCGCCGCCGGCCGGAGCACCGAGGCCATTCAGAAGATGCGCGCCGCCGAGGGCGTCTCCGCGCGGCAGCCGTCGGCGCGCCCGGCGGGCATGCACCGCCACGCCCGCGGCGGCCATCGCGAGCGCCGCGGCGCCGAGTAGCGCGGCGACCGAGGGCGCGCGGTGGCGCGCCGCTACACGTCGTCCCGGATGCCGAAGGAGTCGGTCGCGCGGCGGCACCACGCGCCGCGACCCCCGACCGCCACGAACACCGGCCGCCCGCCCGTAGCGAACACGCGATAAGCAAGCGCCGGATCGTGCTGCGACAACCTCGTGGCCTCCGTCGTCGCCTGCTGCACGTCGTCGTAGAAGGCGACGAGCTCGAGGCGAGCGAGACCGCGAATCTTCGCCAAGGCATACATGGATGGGACCTCTCACTTCCGATCGCGCGACCCGAACGGTCGAGTTACCAGCACGGCACATGCCGTTGCCGGCTCCCGCAAGTGTGCGGAGGACCGCACGGTGGTGCGCTCTGGTCATGGGGCAACGCGTCACGTCGTGGCAAGGGCGCGCGAAAGCTCGGCGGGCTCGCGCAGCGGCAGCGAGCAGGCGCGGCCGCGGCAGACGTACGCCACCGGCTCCGCCTGCCCGGGCTTGTCCTCGGCCATGGCGCTGCAGGCTTGCAGCGCTCGTGGATCGGCGGGATCGGCCCAGCCGAGCACGCGATCGTGGAGCGGCGCGCGGAAGATCTCGCGCGCCAGCGCCCGCGTGGAGTCGCTCGCCCGCGGGCCGACGAGCACGACGTCCACCGAGCCCCGCACGAGCCGATCGATCAGGCCGATGGTGCCGCTCATGCCGAGCGGGTTCTCGGCGGCCGCGGGGGCGAGCGCCTCGACGGCGCGCTCGGCCACCCGCGCGTAGCGGGCGTCGACCAGCGTGCCGAGCCGCAGCAGCAGGCGCGAGGCGACCGACGCGCCGCTCGGGACGGCGTGATCGTAGGGGTCCTTGGCCCGCACGAGGAGGCTCTCGCCGTCGTCGGGCGTGAAGAAGAAGCCCTCGCCCGCGGCGTCGTAAAAATGCGCCAGGATGCCCTCGGCCACCGCGCGCGCCAGGCCGACCCAGCGCGGATCGGCCGTCGCCTCGTACAGGTCGAGCGCCGCGTCGCCGATGAACGCGTGGTCGTCGAGGAAGCCGGGGCCCCTGGCCGTCCCGTCCTTGAGGTGCCGCAGCACGCGCGCGCGCGTGTCCCCCTCCCGCGCGACCAGGCGCGCCTCGACGAGCTCCATCGCGCGCGTCGCCATCGCGACGATCGACGGCTCGCCGAGCGCCGCCCCCGCGTCGGCCAGCGCGCCGATCATCAGCCCGTTCCAGCTGGCCAGGATCTTCTCGTCGCGGAACGGCTTGGGGCGCCGATCGCGGGCCTGGAACATCGCCCGGCGCGCTCGCTCGAGCGCCTCGGCCTCGCGCGCATCGCGTGGCCGCTCGACAACCGACAGTACCGTGGCGCCGCTCTCCTCGAAGTTCCCGTCCGGCGTGATGCCCCACACGCGCCGGGCCGCGCGCGCCGCATCGTCGTCGCCGGCGCACGCCTCGTCGACGTCGCGCGGCGTCCACACGAAGAACTTCCCCTCCTCTCCCTCGCTGTCGGCGTCCTGCGTCGCGTAGAACCCTCCCTCGGGGGAGGTCATCTCGCGCGCGACGTACCCGGTGATCGCGCGCGCCGTGCCGGCGTGCTCCGCGTCGTGCCAGGCGCGCCAGCCGTCGACGTACAGCCGAAGCAGCAGCGCGTTGTCGTAGAGCATCTTCTCGAAGTGGGGCACCAGCCACCTCTCGTCGGTCGAGTAGCGGTGGAAGCCGCCGCCCAGCTGGTCCCAGATGCCCCCGGCGCGCATCGCGTCGAGCGCGCGCCGTACGCGCGTGTGCTCGCCGCCGCGCAGCAGAACCTCGAGGCTCATCGTGCTCGGGAATTTCGGCCGGTCGCCGAAGCCGCCGTGGCGGTCGTCGAAGCGCGCGACGAGCTGGCGGCACGCGCGCGACACGACTCCGGGCGACACGGTCGCCGCTGCCGCCGCTGCCGCCGCCCCGCCGCCGCGGGCGCCCCGGGCCCCGCCGCCGCCGCCCGCCACGATCCCGGCGATCGCCGAGGTGAGCTCGGCCGACTGCGCGTCGACCTCGTCGCGTCGCGTGCGGTACGCCTCCCAGATCGCCTGCAGCACCTTGGGGAAGCCCGGCATGCCGTAGCGGTCGGCAGGCGGAAAGTACGTGCCGCCGAAGAACGGCTTCTGGTCGGGCGTGAGGAACACGGTGAGCGGCCAGCCGCCGCTGCGCCCCATCAGCTGCACGACGAGCTGATAGACCTGATCGAGGTCGGGGCGCTCCTCGCGGTCGACCTTCACGTTGACGAACCACTGGTTCATCAGCGCGGCGGTGGCCTCGTTCTCGAAGCTCTCGCGCTCCATGACGTGGCACCAGTGACAGGCCGAGTACCCGATGCTGAGCAGGATCGGCCTGTCCTCGCGCTTGGCGCGCGCGAGCGCCTCGGCGCCCCAGGGATACCAGTCGACCGGGTTGTGGGCGTGCTGCTGCAGGTACGGCGAGGCTTCGTGGGCGAGGCGGTTGGCCATGGAAGATTGACCCGTCACATGAACCTGGCGGCGTCCAGAGGCAAGAGGCGCGCACGCTGGTACGCTCCCGCCGCCATGCGCCCCCTTGCCTTTGCGCTGTCCGTCGCGGTCGGCTCCGCCGGTCTGCTCGCCGCCTCGGGCGCGCGGGCCCAGATCCCCTCCATTCTGCAACCGACGACGCCGCCGCCTCCCGCCGCGCCTCGCTCCGCCCAGCCGGCGACGACGGCGTGGGACCGCAACGGGCTGCTCGGCTTCGAGTTCATGGCGCGCGGAGGGGTCATGTCCGCGGGGGGCGACTCTCCGGTGCAGGCGCCTTCGCTGTATCCCTCGGGGAGCGGCAACCCGACCGGCACGCTCCTCAACCCCTCGAGCTGCCCGTCGGGGCAGGCGTGCACGCCCTACGGCGTCGACCCCTTCGGGCTGGACTTCTCGGCCGGCTGGCGGTTCCTGCCGCAGCTCAGCCTGGGGGCGTTCTTCTCGTACGCGTCGTACAACGTGCAGAACGGCGCCGACACGGGCGACGCGCCCGACTTCACCTCCCAGCTGACGCGCAGCCATTACGTCGGCGGCGTCTACGCGCGCTACTACGTCACGACGCTGAGCCCGCGGCTGCAGCCGTGGGTCGAGCTCGGGCTCGGCTACTCGTACGACGCGGCCAGCTACCAGCGGCCGATGGGGCAGGCGAGCAACGGCCAGCCCGAGACGGGGTTCTACAACGTCTCCGCCAGGGGCCTCGCCGTCCCGGTGACCGTGGGCCTCGACTGGCGCCTGGCGCCGTTCTTCGCGGTCGGCCCGACGTTCGGCTACGAGCCGATCATCCCCCTCGGCGGGTGCGTCGAGGTCGACGTCGACCAGTACAGCTTCGTGCCGGGGCAGAACACGTGCTCGTCGCCGCCCGTGTCGGCCAACTACTACGGGGTATTCTTCGGCGGCATTTTCGCGAAAGTGACGTTCGGCCGGAGCATCCCGGCGCACGACGGCCAGACCGCGTCCGGGTCCCCCTTCGCTGAACCTTCGCCGATGTATTAACCTGAGAGGGGATGTCCTCGCCCCGCGCCCCCAAGCCCACGGACCAGGTCGCGCTCGCGCGCCGCACGCTGCTCGAAGGCGTGGGGGAGGAGGTCGCCGCGAGCTTCCCCGGGATCACGCGCCTCGGCGGGCAGATCGTCGCGGCGCTGTACCTCGCCGACGGCGCGCGATCGATGGACGAGCTCTCGGCCGAGCTCGGACGCAGCAAGAGCAACATCTTCGCGAACCTGCGCGGCCTCGAGGCGGCCGGGATCGTCGAGCACCACCGCGAGGCCGGCGCCCGCCACGACCGCTACCGGCTGCGCGGCAAGTACCCGGACGTGGTCATCGGCGCGTACGTCGCGCGGCTCCGGCGCGTGGTGGCCGACAAGCGCACGCTCGTTCGCCGCGCACGCGAGATGCTCGGCGAGGCGCAGGGGCCGGAGGCCACCGGCCTTCGCGCCAAGCTCGACGCGCTCGGGACGGCGTACGACCGCTTCGCCGACGTCTTCGAGATGCTGCCGCCGATGGACGGGCCGCTCGATCTGGCCGCGATCCTCGACGGCCTGCCGCGCGTCGCGCTCGACGCGGTGGTGAGCGTCATCCGCCGCGCCCTCGGCTTCGACCGCCCGCGTGCGGCGGGCGGCAAGCGCTAGTTCGCCGTGATCTCCACGCGCAGCAGCTTGCGGCCGATGAACAGGTAGTCGCCGTGCGCGAGCTCCTTCTCGGCCTTGAGGCGCACGTAGGTGCCGTTGCGGCTGTTCAAGTCGGTGAGCGACAGCTTGCCGCCGGAGTCCTCGAGCTTGCAGTGCGAGGCGCTCATGTAGAGGTCCCCGGGGAAGTTCAGGTCGCCCCCTTCGCGGCCGATCTGCAGCCCGGAGCCGCGCGCGCAGACCGCCATCCCCTGGGCGCCGCCCTGGAGGATCTGCACGATCGAGAGCTGCGCGGGGTGCTTGGGTGACGAGTAGAAGTACGTCCCGTCGGGCGCCGGCCCGTCGTTGACCTTGGGCGGGCCCTCGATGCGGAACAGCTGCTCGCCGGCCAGAAAGAAGTCGCCCGGCGAGACATCGACGCTGCCGCGCACGCGCCAGAAGACGCCGTTGAGCGAGCCCTCGTCGCGCACCACCAGCTTGCCGGCGCGATAGAAGAGGTTCGCGTGGCGCGGCGAGACGAAGGGGTCGTCGGGGAAGACGAGCTGCCCGTTGCGGCCGACGACGTGCTGCTCGGCGTTGAGCTGGTAGCTGAGGCCCTCGACGCCCTCGCCGCGGATGAGGATGAGCTTCGCCTTCCCCGGCACCTGCAGCTGGCCGAAGAACTGCGTGCGCGCGTTGAGGATGTCGGGCGGGATGGCCGCGCCGCACCGCCCGCAGAACTTGTGCCCCACCGGCACGGGCGTCGAGCACGACTTGCACACGTAGTTCCTGGCCTGTTCCATCAGCTCCTCCAGAGACGGCTCGGCCGTGCGCTCCGCCACGCGCACGTGCGTCGAGACCTTGTCGTCGAACGCGCCGGACGACGATACCGCCGATTCGCCCCCTTGGGCACGCACCGCGCGGATCGGCGCGGCGCCCGGCATTGCGCCGGTCGAGGCCGACCGGCGGGGCTTGAGCTGCGGGCCGACCGCGAGCAGAGACGAGGGGGGCGGCCCGTCGCCCGGGTCGGCGGGGGTCTTCTGCGCAGCTCTGTACGATGGGGCCCCGGCCCCCTCGGGCGCTCGCGCGGGCGGCGGGGCCTCGATGGCGAGCGCGGCGCCGCACGACGAGCACGTCGGCGTGCCCATGGCGCTGTACCAGTCGCAGCGGCCGCAGACGACGCCGAGCTCGAGGTCCATCGTGGCTGCGCGCAGCGTACCAGAACGGGCCGCCCCCGCTCACCAGATGACCGTCAGGCGGCCGCTGGCGTCGCCGAAGCCGGCGGCGCTCTCGATGCGAAAGACGATGTGCTGGCAGGTCGTGGGGTCGATCTGCCCGAAGTCGCGCGAATCGAGGTGCACGTGCCGGTCGTCGCTGATGAGGAACAGCCGACCCGAATCGACCGTGGCCTCCGTGGGCGGCTCGGGGCGGTCGCGTGACATCAGCGCGCAGTACGAGGACTCGCCGCTGTCCTCGATCGACGCGTCGAGCACCACGTCTTCGTCGGTCTGGGGGTCGTGGACGGTCACCGTCGGCGGCTCGCAGCGGCGCGGGCTGGGCTCGTGGGTGCCGCCGACGCTGACGACCTCGTCGCGAATCTCGACGCGATCGCCGAACTTTCCGAGGGCGCGCGCGATGACGAAGCGCCCGGGCGCCTGCGGGTCGGCGCAGCGCAGCAGGTCGCCGCGCGTGACGCTGGTGTGGCGCGTGACGACGACGAGGTCGCCGGCGTTCAGCGTCGGCTCGATGGAGGCCGCGAGCAGCGGATCGTCGGCGGGCACGCGCCACACGTCGAACAGGAAGAGGTAGAGCGCCAGCAGCACGGCACCGAGGACGCCGCCGAGCCAGCCGACGATGCGGAACCACGTGCGCATGCGACCGGGTGAAGGCTAGCGACCCGCCGGCGCGAGGGGCAAATCGAAGCCGACCTCCGCGCCGACCTCCGCGCCGCCGTCGCCGGCGTCCACCGCGGCGTTGCGGGCGAAGACGCGTCCGCCATGCGCCTCGACCACGCGCCGCACGATGGTCAAGCCCAGCCCGTAGCCGGCGCCGACCGCGGGGCGCGAGCGCGCCGCGTCGCCGCGGACGAACGGCTCGAACGCGCGCTCGGCGAAGCCCGGCGGGAAGCCCGACCCGCGGTCGCGAACGACGACACGCAGCGCGTCGCCCTGCCGCGCGAGCCGCACCTGGATGGGCCGGTCCTCGGGGTGGCCGTGCGCCCGCGCGTTGACGAGCAGGTTGTGCACGGCGCGGCCGAGCAGTGCGGCGTCGAAGGTGGCGGCGACGTCCTGCGCGTCGCTCGCCACCTCGACGGCGACCGCCGGCGGGGTCGGCTCCTCGGCGGCGCGCGCGCGCAGCCAGCCGGCGAACGGGCGCGTCTCCTTGCGGAGATCGGCCAGCCCGGCACGCGTCACGTCGAGCAGGTCGCCGAGGATCCCGTCGATGGCGCCGAGCTGCTTCTCGACGTCGTCGAGCGCGCCGAGCGGAGAGCGCTCGGCGGGCGGCTCGGGGCCGAGGCGGTCGCGGGCGATCTCCAGCGCGACGCGCGCCCGCCCGAGCGGAGAGCGCAGCTCGTGGCTGATCGCGCCGAGCAGCTCGCGCTGGCCGCGCACCATCGCCTCCACGCGGTCGGCCATGCGGTTGAAGCGCACGGCGACGTCGGCGACCTCGCGCGCGATCCACCGGCGCCGCGCCGAGAGGTCGGCGCGGAACGAGAGGTCGCCGCCGCCGAAGCGGTCGGCGGCCGACGAGAGCTGCTCGAGCGGTCGCGCGAGCAGGTTGGCGATGTGCCCGGCCATCACCGACAGCACGGCGCTGACCAGCACGAGCGCCAGCACGAAGCGCCACCAGCCCCACGGCGCGGGGCGGGGACCGAACTTCTGCATCTCGAGCGCGCCCGCGAGGGCGCCGCCTCGCACGACCGGGATGAAGATGTGCTGCGCGTTCTGCGGGACGATCGCCGCGCCGCGCCGGGCCGCGCGGTGCACGCGCGCCGGCAGCCTGCGCGGGTCGCGCACGAGGCGCACCTCGAAGCCGGTCACGTCGCGCACCTCGTCCACGTACGCGCGCGTCGCCGGCGGGTCGTCCCAGGCGCTCGCCAGCCGCCCGGCCACGTTGTGCGCCATCGCCTCCGCGCCCGTGACGGGCTCGGGGCGCGTCGTGACGCCCACGAGCGCCGTCGTCAGGATGGCGAGCACGATGGCGCCGACGAACCAGGAGAAGAGGCGGGACCGCAGCGTCCGCGGGCGGTGCATGGTCCCATCTTGGTCCGGGGCGCGGCCGCCGCGCAGCCCGTTTTACGAGGGCTTTACGAGCACGTACCCCACGCCGCGCACGGTCCGGATGCGCCTGGGCTCGCGCGCCCCGTCGCCGAGCTTGTGGCGCAGGTGCGACACGTGCACGTCGAGCGACCGGTCCACGCTCGGGTCGTAACGCTCGGCGGCCCCCTTGGGGGGCAGCACCGCGGCGGCCAGCTCCTCGCGCGTGACCGTCTCGCCGGCGCGCCGCGCCAGCGCGACCAACACGCGGAACTCGAACGACGTGAGCTGCAGATCGCGCCCCGCGAGCGTCGCCTTGTGCGCGGGCACGTCCACGGCCAGGTCGCCGACCTCGAGGCGCTCGCCGCCCGCGCCGGCCGCGGGGCGTGCGCGCCGCAGCACCGCGCGCATGCGCGCGAGCAGCTCGCGCGGGTTGAACGGCTTGGGTACGTAGTCGTCGGCGCCGATCTCCAGGCCCACGACGCGGTCGGTGTCCTCGCCGCGCGCGGTGAGCATGACGATCGGGACGTCGTGCCTGGCGCGGATGCGCCGGCACACCTCGAAGCCATCCATGCCGGGGAGCATCACGTCGAGCAGGACGATGTCGTACGCGTCGGCGCCGCGGCCGGCGCCCGCCAGCCGCTCGAGCGCGCGGCCGCCGTCCTCGACGTGGTCGAGCGCGACCCCGTGCGGCCCGAGATAGTCGCCGAGCAGGCGGGCCAGCTCGCGGTCGTCGTCGACGAGCAGCGCGCGCACGCTCCCCTCCTACTCGATCCGATCGGCGTCGATCGCCGCGCGCAGGAAGGTCTGGGCGCGCAGCGTCAGCGGCCCCTCCGGGTGGTCGCGCAGCCAGACGCGGAACGCCTGGGCGGCGGCGCCGTAGTCGCCGCGCCGGAAGCTCGCGACGCCGCGCGCGTACGCGGCCGGGTACGTCGGGTCGATCGCGCCGATGCGCGCGATCCGCTCGAGCCGCCAGGACTCGGTCGCGGCCCGCTCGGACCGGGCGATGGCCTCGCAGGCGGCCGCGTCGCGGGCGCCGCGGCGGGCGGCGGTCAGCGCGTCGCGCATCGTCCTCGAGGGGTGCGCGTGCGACAGGTAGAACGCGTAGAGCGCTCGCTGCTCGTCGAGCGCCAGGGCGAGCTCGCGACGGTTCTCCAGCCCGAGGAACGCGGTCCACATCTGCTTGAACATCGCGCGGAGCACCGCGTCGCCGGGCGCGAGCACGTGGCCGGTGCACCAGCCCTCGTTCGTCATCGAGCGCACGAACCCTCCGGCCAGCGCCAGCAGCTCGGGCGACTGCGCGCCGGTGGCTCGAAAGACGCGCACCTGCTCGAGGAAGCCTTCCAGCTGCGCGGCGCGGAGCTCGACCAGCGGCTGCACGCCGCCCGGGAGCGCCTCGATGAGCGCGTCGTCGACCGCGCGGCGGGCCTGGCCGAGCTCGCGGTCGGCGTTCGGATCGGAGCCGCTCTCGGCGCGCGCCTCCAGCGTGTGGAAGGCGCGGATGGCGGAGCCGAGCGCGCGGACCGAGCCGGGCAGCGGCTGGTGGCGGGCGGCCTCGGCGAGGCGCGCGTCGTCGGCGGCGACGCGGGCCAGGGCGGCGCCGTCGGCGATGGGCAGCGGCACCGCCTCGGGGGCGGCGCGCCGCGGCACGAGCAGCGCGCCGAGCAGCAGCGCGACGCCGATGGGCACGCACGACAGCCACAGCGAATCGCGAAGCTCCCGCCGACGCGAGCGATCGTCCACGAGGCGTCGATGGTATCATCGCCTCCTTCCGAAAGGAGACCCGCCATCGTGGTCGAGCTCCGTCGTCACCAGCGCGCGCCCGTCGACGTCCCGCTGCAGTTCACCCCCCGAGGAAGCAACGAGACGCGCGCCGGCCGCGCGAAGGACATCTCGCTCGGCGGGATGTACGTCGAGACGGAGCAGCCGCTCGACTTCGGCGCCGAGCTCGTCGTGCAGGTGACGCTGCCGGGGCACAAGGCGGCGTTCTCGCTTCCGGCGGTAGTCCGCTGGGTGCGCGCGGGCGAGGGGATGGGCGTGCAGTTCGGGCTCATCGGCGCGCGCGAGACGCACGCCATCACGGAGCTGACGAAGGCACCTTGACGTCGACCGGGATCGCCACGGCGCCGCCGTGCGTGAACCGTGTCTTGTAGATCGACGGCGCCGCGCACGCGTTCACGTCGGCGGCGACGGGCGGGTCGAACCGCGCCGCGCGCACCACGCCCCCGTCGTCGAGCTGGAGGCGCAGCGTGGTGCTCACGACGACGCTCACCCCGGCGACGCGCTGGGTGGACGCGGCCAGGCAGTCGCGCACCGCGGCGGCGAGGATCGCCTCGGCGTTCGGATCGGCGGCCGGAGCCGCGGCGGCGGGCGCCTGCGGCGCTGCGGCGACGGCTGCGCGGGGATCGACGTGCGACGCCGCCGCGGACGCGTGCGGCTCGGTCGGGGGAAGCGGCCGCGCGAACGGCGGGGGGGCGAGCGGGGCGGGCGCCTCCGGCGGCGACGCGACCGCGACGGGTCCCGCGGGACCGAGCGGCACGGGCGCACGGACGCTCGCCGGATCGTGCGTCACCGTCAGCGTCTGCTCGGCCGCGGACGCGCCGAACTCGGCGTGGGCCGGCGCGGTCACGAGCGCCCCGACCGTCGACCCGACGCGCGGCGTCTCGCCGACCAGCACGACGCCCTCGCTCAGATCGACGGTGACCGCCTCGCCGCGCCGCGCGACGCGCAGGTGCGTGCCGTGCACAGCGACGCGCGACCGCCCGACGTCGACCGCGAACGCCTCGCCCCGATCGACGTGCGCGACCTGCGCTTCGACCGCGCCCTCGTCGAGCGCCAGCACCAGCCGCCCCGGCGTCCGCTCGATGGTGGCGCGCGTGCCGCGCTCGACGTCGTACGTCACGCCCGGCCGCTCGATGGTGGCCACGACGCCGCGCGTCTCGATGACGTCGCCCGGGCGGATCGGCGTGCCGATGGCCGCCGGGGTCCCGTCGACGAGCAGCTGCCCGGCTCCGTCGAGCCCGATCACGGCGCCGGCGCTCGCCCGGGCGCTGGCCTGCGCGACGGGCGGCCTCGGCTCGCGCGTCTTGCCGACCACGACGGCGACGGCCGCCGCCGCCGCGAGCGCCGCGCCGCCGAGCGCCCACCACCGGCCGCGAGCCGCGCCGGCTGCGACCGCCTCGCGCTCGGCGCGCTGCTCCTCGCGGATGCGGGTGAACAGGCCGCGATCGACCGCGTCCCAGTCGACCTGCTGCGCCTCGCGGCGGCCGAGCTCCTCGCGCGCCTCGCGCACCAGCTCGTCGATCGGACCGCTCATGACTCCTCTCCCGCGCCCGAGGCCTTGGAGAACGTGAGCTGCATCCCCGCCAGCGAAGGCTCCTCGCCGAGCATCGCCTCGAGCTCGCGCCGCGCGTAGAACAGGCGCGTGCGCACCGTGAGCACGGGCGCGCCGACGATGCGCGCGATCTCGCTCGGCGCGATCCCCTCGAGCTCGTGGAGCACGAAGACGATGCGCTTCTTGTCGGCCAGCTTCGCGAGCAGCCGACCGAACGCGCGCACGCGCTCGCGCCGCTCGGCGTCCTCGTCGGGCCCGATGTCGTCGCCGCGCAGCACGGCGTCGGCCGGCGGCTCGTCGGCGAAGACGGGGCGGCTGCGCGCGGCGCGCCGGTGCATGAGCACGACGTTGACCGTGACGCGGTGCAGCCAGGTGCTGAACTTGGACTGGCCGCGGAAGTCCTTCAGGCTCTTGTAGACCTGGACGAACACCTCCTGGATGACGTCCTCCAGGTCGCTTCGGGCCCCGAGCATGCGGTAGACGAGGCGGGCCACGTCGGCCCGGTGCCGATCGTACAGCTGCCGGAACGCCTGCGTGTCCCCGGCCCCGGCGCGCGCGATGAGCCGATCCTCGTCCGCCGTGCGCGGCTTCACTTCCCGCACGGCCGGCTCCTTCCCCCCGAACGCCGCCAGCGAGGCCGGCAGGACCAGCGCGGGTGCTCGAATGAACGCCACAGCCACCTTGCCGAATTGGGTGCGGTGCGGGCGGACGTATTCACGCGCTCCAGCTCGGCCCGCCGGGGCGGAGGAGCGAGGTGCGCGTCGCGCTCACCCGGTGCGCCGCCGGTTGAGCAGATCGCGCACGTCGACGGCGACGAGGACCAGGACCGCGGCCGCAGCGAGGAGCAGCATGCGCCGAGGGTGCTCCCGGCGCGGCGGCTGGCCCAGTTTTCGGCGCCGGGGCCGGGGCCCCGGCGGACCACGAGACGGTCGGGTGGAGTCACATCACACGACTGCGGCGGGGGTCCGACGTCTAGAAGAGCGTGCGCAGGTCCACCTTCTCTTGCTTCTTCTGCTCGAGCAGGTGGTTGACGGCGCGCAGGATGCGGTTCTTGGTCGGCCCGCTGATCGCGCCGCCCGTGAGCGCCGCCTCCAGCGCGCGCGGCGTCACCGGACGGCCCGAGCGCGGCTTGCGCGTCTCCTTGGGGGCGTTCTCGCCGCCCTCGCTGCCGGCCTTCTTGGCGCGGCGCTTGTTCAGCTTGATGACGCGGTCCTCGGGCTGGAGCTGCTCGAGCTCGTGCGACGCGGCCAGCAGCCGGCGCTTGTCGAGCTTCTTGGAGGAAAGGAAACCAGCGAGCTTCGTGTCGGCCATGGGTTGGGTCCTCGGCGTTTTCCGTGCGATCGGGGCGCGCAAGCTACCCGGAGCGCATGGATCGCGCAAGGCGGGGGCCGGCGGGACCGGGGGAAGGCCGCATCCAGCACGCGCCGGCGCGGCGTTCCCCCGTCCCTCGTTCGGTGACCGCGCGCGGTCGGCGCCACCGGCACCTACGCCTTGGGGGGCGTGGCGGGTGGCGTCGCGGGCTCCGCGCTCGGCGCGGGAGCGACCGATGCCGGCTCGGCCGAAGCCGGGGTGACGACGAGCCTCGCTTGCACGTTGCCCTTCACCCCCTTCTTCGCCCGGGGCCCGACGGTGCCCCTCGCCTGGCGCGTCGCCTCGCGCTTGACGGCCGCGACCGCCTTCTGCTCGGCCGTCATCGGCGTGCGGGCCTTGGGGGGCTCGAGGCCGAAGTCGGCGAGGGCCGCGGCGTCGGCGCCGAAGTTGACGCGGATGAACGCCACGAGCGCGCGCAGAAGCCCGAGCAGGGCGGGCATCTTCGCGTTCTCCTGGGCGACCTTCGCCTTGGCGGCGGCCTTCGCCGTCGTCACCGCCGCGCGGTTGGTCACGATCTCCTCGAGATTCGTGACCACGTCGTCGACGGTGACCTCGAACGAGCCGCCCCCGAACGTGATCTTCTGCGATCCGTTCGGGAACCGCTTCTTCATGCCCGCGGCGACGTCGGCCGCGCGGGCGGCTACGGACTTCTTGGCTCTGACTTTCGTATCCATGATGACTGCGTCTCCTTTCGAGAGCCCCTCGCGGGGTCCTCACGAAGAAGGTCGTCACGGGGGTCGAGCTCCTGACGGATTTTTTTCGGAAATCGACATTGCCCAACGAATGTCGATGGATGCGCCAGGGGAATCGAGGCTGCCGCCGGCGGGTGCGCGCGAGCGCTTCCCTCGGGGCACGCACGGATGGCGCCGATGCGCGCGACCATGTCCCATGGGACGGGCCCATGCGCCGGCGATGCGCGTGACCACGTCCTCCGGGACAGGCGTTCGCGCCGGACGTGTGCGCGACCGTGTCCTCGAGGACGAGCGTGCGCGCCGGCGAGGTACGCGACGGTGTCCACCGGGACGGGCGTGCCCGCGAACGCTGCTCACGACCGGGTGCATGCGACCGACGTGCGCGCGAGCGTTGCGGGCCACCGCGTCGCGCGCGACGTGCACGCGCGCAAGCGATGCGCACCACGGCGTCCGGTGGAACAGAAACGCACCAATCATCGACACCACCCGTCCTGGCTCCTCCGGATGCGGGCCAACCTCGCCCGCCGCCGCGCTCACCCCCACGCCGCCCGCGCGTCGATGCCGAGGCGCGAGAAGCGCGGCACGTAGTCGCGCTCGAGCGTCATGCGCAGCAGCTCGCCGTAGCGCGCCGCCGGCATCAATCCCCAGCTCGAATCGCCCGGGCCGAGCGTCGACTCCCCCTGCGCGTCCGGCGGCGCGTAGAGCGCGCGCACCCGCTCGAAGGCTCCCGGCAGCTCGCCTGCGACGAGCTCGCGCATCCGCGCCCCCGCGCCCCCCGGCTGCGCGAGCAGCCACTCGAGCAGCGTCCAGCCGAAGTCGCGGTGGCGCACCTCGTCGCGCAGCACGCGGTCGAGCACACGGCGCGCGGCCGGCACGCGGGCGCGCTCGCGCAGCTCCTTGAACAGGCGCACGGCGACGGTCTCGCCCAGGCAGAAGACGTCCACGCACGCGCGCGCGACGTCGTTCTCGAGCGGCTCGCCGGGCGTGCGCGGCAGCTCGAGGCTCTCGCGCGCCAGGCGCGGACCGCCGCGGCCCCCGGCGGCCACGAACGCGCGGTGGCTCATCGACGCGTGCGCCAGCTCGTCGCGCACGATGCGCAGCCCCGCCGAGACGAGGTCGGGCGACGCCCCCAGCTGGAGCAGCCACAGGACGAGGTGCTGCGTGACGGCCGCCGAGCGGTACTCGGCCTCGACGCGCCGCAGCCACTCGCCGCGCACGCGCTCGGACGCCGGTCGCGCCCGCGCCTCCGCCCGCGCCCGCGTCTGCGCCCGCCGCGGCTCCGCGCGTGCGGGCGACCGCTTCTTGCCAGGGGCCTTCACGAGGCGGGCAGCGTAGCTCGGCGGTCGACGCGCGGGGCCGTTTGTGCCATGTCCATGCCCGGCCCAGATTCCCACGTACGGAAAAGGAGACCCCCGTCATGGCTCAGCACCTGCCGCCCATCTACGTCGTCGCCGCGGCCCGCACGCCCATCGGCGCGTTCCTCGGCTCGTTGTCGTCGTTGCGCGCGCCCGACCTCGGCGCCACCGCCATCAAGGGCGCGCTCGCGCGCGCCAAGCTCGCTCCGGACGCCGTCCACGAAGTGTTCATGGGCAACGTCCTGTCGGCCGGCATCGGGCAGGCGCCCGCGCGGCAGGCCGCCATCTACGCCGGCATCCCGAACAGCGTCCCGGCCACGACCGTCAGCAAGGTCTGCGGCTCGGGCCTGCAGGCGCTCCTCTTCGGCGTGAAGACGCTCGCCGTGGGCGACGCCGAGCTGGTCGTGGCCGGCGGCATGGAGTCGATGTCCAACGTGCCCTACTACCTCGAGAAGGCACGCACCGGGTACCGCATGGGCGACGGCAAGATCGTCGACGGGATGATCTACGACGGCCTGTGGGACCCGTACTCGAACGTCCACATGGGCAACTGCGGCGACAAGTGCGCGGCCGAGCACAAGTTCACGCGCGAGCAGCAGGACGACTTCGCGAAGGAGAGCTTCCGCCGCGCGCTCGCCGCCCAGAAAGAAGGGATGTTCGCCGCCGAGATCGAGCCGGTGAGCGTGCCGCAGAAGAAGGGCGAGCCGGTGGTGGTCAAGCTCGACGAGGGCCCCGCCAAGGGCGATCCGTCCAAGTTCGCGAGCCTCAGGCCGGCCTTCGCCAAGGACGGCACGATCACCGCGGCCAACGCCTCGAGCATCAACGACGGCGCCTCGGCGCTCGTGCTCGCGAGCGAGAAGGCGGTCAAGGAGCACAAGCTCGAGCCGCTCGCGCGCATCGTCGGCTACGGCGGCGCGGCGCAGGCCCCCGAGTGGTTCACGACCGCGCCGGCCAAGGCGATCGACGAGACGGTCGCGAAGCTCGGCCTGAAGAAGGACCAGATCGACCTCTACGAGATCAACGAGGCGTTTGCGGTCGTGACGATGGCCTGCAGCAAGCTGTGCGGGCTCGATCCGCAGAAGGTCAACGTGCGCGGCGGCGCCGTGGCGCTCGGTCACCCCATCGGGGCCTCGGGCGCGCGCATCGTGACGACGCTGCTCCACGCGATGAAGGACCGCAATGCCAAGCGGGGTCTCGCGACCCTGTGCATCGGCGGGGGCGAGGCGCTCGCCGTCGTCGTCGAGCGATAGCCGTGTGCTGCGCCCGCGGGAGCTGTCGCGTACGACCGCGCTGTTCGCGGTGCGCACGCCGACGCTCCCGCCGGCGACGCACACCAACAGCTACGCGCTCGGCTCGCGCGAGGTGCTCCTCGTCGAGCCGGCGACGCCGTACGAGGGCGAGCAGCGCGCGTGGATCGAGTGGGCGCGCGCGCTGCCTTCGACCGGGCGCACGCCGGTGGCGATCGTCGCGACCCACCACCACCCCGATCACGTGGGCGGCGTCGACGTGCTGGTCCGCGAGCTCGGGCTGCCCCTGTGGGCGCACGCCGAGACGGCGAGCCGCGTCGCGGTGCCGGTCGCGCGGCGGCTCGTCGACGGGGAGACGCTCGAGCTGGCGGGCCCCGAGACGCAGCGCTGGCGGGTGCTCCACACGCCGGGCCACGCGCCCGGTCACGTGTGCCTCCACGACGCCGAGGGCGGGGCGGTGGTCGTCGGCGACATGGTCGCGAGCGTCGGGACGATCCTCATCGAGCCGGGCGACGGCGACATGCGCGTGTACCTCGAGCAGCTCGAGCGGCTCGCGGCGCTCGGCGCCCGCGTCGCGCTGCCGGCGCACGGCGAGCCGATCGACGAGCCGACCGCGCTGTTCCGCCGCTACGTGGCGCACCGGCTCGGACGCGAGGCGAAGGTGCTCGCGGCGGTTGCGCGTCGCGGCGAGGTCGGCGCGACGCCCGAGGACGTCGTGCCCGACGCCTACGACGACGTGCCGCCGGCGATCTGGCCGATCGCGCTGCTCAGCGTGCGTGCCCACCTGCAAAAGCTCGAGGGCGACGGGCGCGTTCGCGCGGCCGATGGGTCGCGCTACATTACCTCTGCATGACCGCGGGTGACTGGCAATCGGCGTTCTTCGCCGTGAGCGCGCTGCTCGGGGAGCCGCCCGAGGCGGCGGCCCTCGCGGTGGGCGACGCCGGGACGCTGCAGGCCGCGCAGCTCGCGGCGGATCTGCGGTCCCCCTCGCGCGAGGTGCGCGCGCGCGCGATCGCGCGGGCGCTGGCGCCGGTCGCCCTCGCCCTCGACGCGGAGCGTCTGGCGTGACGCCGCCGCGCGCGCGCGTGCTCAAGGCGGTCGACGCGGCCGCGGCCAGGCCGATGCTCGCGCCGGGGCCGAGCGGCGCGCAGCGGCGGCGCATCGCCCGCGAGGAGATCGAGGGGCGCCTGGCCGCCGAGCGCATCGTCGAGGAGGCGCGCGCGCACGCGGAGGCGCTGATCGCCCGCGCGCGCGAGCAGGCGGGTGCGGCCGCCGCGCAGGCGGCGCGCGAGGCCGAGGAAGCGGCGCACGCGACGCTGACCGCGCGGTGGCTGGCGCTGCGAGCGGCCGAGGCGACGCGGCTCGAGCGCGACGAGGAGCGCCTCGTGCCCATCGCCGTGGCGCTGGCCGAGCGCCTGCTCGGGGCCGCGCTCGAGCTCGACCCGGCCCGGATCGCCGACCTCGCCCGCACGGCGCTGGCCGAGGCGCGCGGCGCACGGCGCGCGCTCGTCGAAGCGCACCCGCTGGACGCCGAGCCGCTCCGGCGTCATCTGTCGACCGTGGGGCTCGACGCGGGTCGCGTCGAGGTCCGCGAGGACGAGGCTCTCGCACGGGGAGAGCTGAAGCTTCACACCGACGTGGGAATCATCGATGCCAAGCTCTCCGCACGACTCGAGCGGCTCGCCGCCGCCCTCCGCGACGCCCTCCGCTGAGCTCGCGGCGCCCCTGCCCCTGCGGGCCGCCCCCTCGGAGCGGTTCGTTTGGCGCGCCAACGCCGCGCTGTTCGCGGCCACCGTGGTCAGCGTCTTTCTGACGTACTTCGACGTCGACCTGCACCTCGGCCGCGCGGTCGCGCTCGTGCACGCGAGCCAGTTCACGGCGGCGCTGCTCGCCATCCTGCTCGCGCACGAGTTCGGGCACTACATCGCCGCGCGCATCCACAAGGTCGACGCGTCGCTGCCGTACTTCCTGCCGCTGCCGTTCCTGTCGCCGTTCGGGACGATGGGCGCCGTCATCCGCATGCGCTCGGCCATCCCGACGCGGCGCGCGCTGCTCGACATCGGCGCGGCCGGGCCGCTGGCCGGCCTGGCGCTGGCCATCCCCCTGTACGCCTGGGGCGTCGCGCACTCGCAGGTCATCACGGTCGACGGAAGCGGCGGCTCGATGGAGCTCGGCAGCTCGCTCCTGACGCTCGGGATGGACAAGCTGTTCGCTCCCGCGGTGCCGCAGGGCTCGGACATCCTGCTCTCGCCGGTGGCCTTCGCCGCCTGGGCGGGGATGTTCGTGACGATGATCAACCTGCTTCCCGTCAGCCAGCTCGACGGCGGCCACGTCGCCTACTCGCTGTTCGGCCCGCGGCAGGACGCGATCGCCAAGTGGGTCCACCGCTCGATGCTCGCCTTCTTCTTCGTCAGCCTGGCGAGCTACGTCGCGCGCGACCTGCGGGCCGGCTTCCGCCTCTGGCACCTGGGGCGGCACGTCAACAACTCGCTCTTCTGGCTGGTGTGGTTCGAGATCCTCGCCGTCCTCGGCTCGCTGGCCACCGGCGAACGGGGTGGCGAGCGGCGCCTCGCGCCCGAGCACCGCGCCGAGGCGGGCGGCGGCGACGCGGGGACGCTCGGCATCCGCACGCGCGTCGTCGCGACGCTCGGCCTGGCCATCCTGGCCGGCGTCTTCCACGACCAGACGTCCCCGCTCGTCTGGGCGGCGTGGTTCTCGGGCCTGGCGGTGCTGCTCGTGATGGAGGCGCGCTGGGGCGCGCTGCGCAAGGACAGCGGCGTGCTCGATCACCCGGCGACGGGGCCCGAGCCGCTCGCCGCCGGGCGCGCCGTCGTGGCGGTCGTCACGCTGGCCTTCTTCGCGCTGCTGTTCATGCCGGCGCCGATCTCGCTGTAGCCGCCCCGGTCAGCCACGCAGCAGCCAGACGAGGCCCGCGATGCTGAGCGCGAGCACGCTCAGCGCGGCGGCCATCACGATCAGGTCAGCGGGCGACCACCGCGTGCGCGGGGCCGCGGCGCGCCGTCCGGGCTCGGCGTCCGCGAGCGGAACCGCCGCGACCGAGGCCGCGCTCGCGGGCGGCGGAGGCATCGCGGGGGCGCTCGGCGCGGGCGCCTCGACCGCGGGGGGCGGCGCGGGCGGCGGCGGCACGTCCTCGGCGGCGACCGGCTGATCCGGGGCGCTCTCGATGCGCGCCAGCGCATCGCCGACCGGCTCCTCGAGCGCGAGCACCGTGCGGCCGATCTGCAGCATGTGCGCCGGCCGCCAGATCGCCTCGCCGTCGGGCGGGATGCGCGCGCCGCCCAGCCAGGTGCCGTTCTTCGCCCCCAGGTCGCGCACGAGCACGACCCCCGCGCGCCGCACGACCTGCGCGTGCTCGCGCGACGCATCGGTGTCGGCCAGCGGCAGGGCGCACGCCGCGCTGCGCCCGACGACGTACGCGCGCTCCTCCTCGGCCAGCCCGAGCTCCGCCCCCTGATCGGGCCCCTCGACCACGCGCACCCTGATCGAGCGGTCCTCGCCCATCGCGTCCATGACGTGCGCGACCCACGCGAGCGCCAGGTCGCGCGTCGCCGCCGCGAGGTCGCGCGTGACGGGCGACTGGTCGACGCTCAGCTCGAGCCACACGCGTCCGACGCGCACGCGGTCGCCCGACCGCACGATGCGCGAGGTGTGCGGCGCGATCCGCACGCCCCCGACGTGGGTGCCGTTCGTGCTCCCCTCGTCGCAGAGCACGAACTCGGCCCCCTGCGCGCGCAGCACCGCGTGCCGGTGGCTGACGCTCGCGTCGGGAAGGCGCACGTCGCAGCCCGCGCCGCGCCCGATGACCACCCGCTGCGTCCCGTCGAACGTCAGGCGCGCCTCGTCGCCGGTCGCGGAGCGGACGATGACGGTGATGGGCATGCGCCTCGCCTACAGCGGCGGGATGCTCGCGAGCGCGGGGCGGAAGTCGCCCGCCCGGCGCTCGATCCAGCCGATGACGCGCTCGGCGACGTCGCGCCCGACGTGGCGGCTCAGCTCCTGGATGCCCGTGGGCGAGGTCACGTTGACCTCGGTCAGCTTGCCGCCGATGAAGTCGAGGCCGACGAAGACGAGGCCGTCGGCCGCGAGCCTCGGCGCCATGTCGGCGATGACGGCCCGCTCCTCGGCCGTGACGTCGCACGGCTCCACCCGCCCGCCGGCGTGGATGTTCGAGCGCACGTCGTCCGCGCGCGCGATGCGGTTGATGGCGCCGAGGACCTCGCCCTCGAGCAAGAGCACGCGCTTGTCGCCGGCGCGCACGGCAGGCAGAAACTCCTGCGCCATCGCGTGCCGCGTCCCCTCGCGCGTGATGTAGTCGACGATGGAGCGCGCGTTGCGGTCCCCCTGCGCCACGACCATCACGCCGCTGCCGCCCGCGCCGTCGAGCGGCTTGACGACGCCCGTGCCCACCTCCGCGACGAAGCGGTGGATGCGGTCGCGATCGCTCGTCACCAGAGTGCGCGGCATGTGCCGCGAGAAGTGCAGCGTGTAGAGCTTCTCGTTGGCGTCGCGCAGCCCGCGCGGGTCGTTGACGACCAGCGCGCGCCCGCGCAGCTTCTCGAGCATCAGCGTGACGTACAGGTACTCGGCGTCGAACGGCGGGTCCTTGCGGATGAGGACACAGTCGACGTCGGCCAGCCGCACGTCGATGGTGCGGCCGAAGGCGACGTGCGGCGCCGCGTCGCTCACGGTGACCTCGCGCGTGCGCGCCCAGACGTCGCCGCCGTCGACGTACACGTCGCGCGGCTCGCAGTGCAGGTTCAGGTGCCCCATCCGCTGCGCGGCGCGCTGGAAGGCGAACGTGGTGTCCTTGTCGGGCAGCACCCGCTCCATCGGGTCCATCACGTAGACGAGGCGCATGGCGCTCGGAGGATACCCGACGCGTGCCGAGCGCGCGATCGGCCTCCGGTCGCGCAGGTCGCCCTCGCCCTCGGGCGACGTCTCAGCGGTCCTCGTACACCATGGCCGCCAGCTGCGCCGTCTGGTCCGGATCGAGATCGCTCGCGACGAGGTAGCCCACGCCGCCGCGCTGCGTGGCCGCGACCGGGTAGCCCTTCTCGCGGCCGACGCGCACCTCGGCCGTGCCGACCGGGCGCGGCGTCAGGTTGGCCGTGCCGATCTGGATCTTCTCCGCGTCGTACACGAGCACGCTCACGCGGTGCGCCTCGGGGCCGCTGCCGATGACGTACTGGAGCATCGCCGCGCGCTGCGAACGCAGCGGGACGATGCGCCCGCCGACCAGGTGCGCGCCGCCGCGCTCGAAGCTCGCGGGGTGCACCGGCACGCCGACGTAGCGGGCGAGCTCGCGCACCGCCGACGGGTCCTTGGCGTCCGGCGGGAGCGGCGAGGTGTGATCGGCCACGAACTCGGCCAGCAGGTCGTCGCCGAAGCCGGCGCGCGCCTCGGTCGCGGTCATCGGCTGGGTGCCGCGCGTCGCCGCGCCCCACACCAGCGCGAGCGCCGCCGCCGTCGCCAGGGGCACCATCGTGCGCCACGACGACATGCTCACGACCGGAGCCCTGGTGTCGAGCGCCTCGGCGGCCACGCCTGCCGGAACGTCGTCGCGCGTGCGCTCGGCCGCCATCGCGTTGCCGATGCGGTCGCGAAACCCCGCCGGCGCCGGCATCCGCACCACGCGCTTGAGCGACCCGCGCATCGCGCGGAGCAGCTGCACTTCCTCGCGGCACGTCTCGCAGCCCGCCACGTGCTCGTCGATGTCGATGAGCTTCGCCGGCTCGAGCTCGCCGTCGAGGTACGAGCCGAGCATGCGCGCGCGGTCACGACACTCGTGCATGGTCATGCCACACCTCGCTTGCGGGCGCGGTACTCGGCCAGGCTGGCCGTCTTGCTCGCCTCGTTCGGCTCGGCCGCGGGCGTCTGACCGCCCACCTGCGGCTCGCCCTTCACGATGCCGAGCGCCAGCGCGTGGTTGTAGAGCGCCCGCTGCAGCAGCTTGCGCCCCCGATGCAGACGGCTCATCACCGTGCCGATGGGGCAGCCCATGATCTGGGCGATTTCCTCGTAGGAGAACTCCTCGACGTCGCAGAGCACGACGGCGAGGCGGAACTCGGCCGGCAGCGCGTCGAGCGCGCGCTGGATCTCGCGCTCGACGAGCGGCATCAGCGCGAGCGTCTCGGGGTCGCGCAGCTGCCGCATCGTGCTGGCGCTCACCCAGCCGTCGGCCAGCGGGTCGGCGTCGGGGCCGTCGAACACGGACCGCTCGAGGCCGCCCCGGCGGTACTTGTTGATGAACGTGTTGGTCAGGATGCGGAACAGCCACGCCTTGAGGTTGGTGCCCGCGTGGAACTGATGCCGCGCGCGCATGGCCTTGACGAAGGCGTCCTGGACCAGGTCCTCGGCCTCGGTCGGATTGCGCGTGAGCTTGCACGCGACGCCGTACATCGCGTCGAGGTGCGACAGCGCCTCCTCGGCAAAGGCGTCCTTGGGAGCGTCGGGAGGGGGGGTGGGAGGAGACATCGGTGTGGCCTGTTGCCTCAGGAGTTCCGCCTGGTTCAACACGCGGATCGGAGAGCTATTCCCCAGGCTAATCACGGGCCGGCTGCCGCGCCCGCCCACAGATGGCCTGCGCTCACGAGGTGGGAGGCGGCCCCTTCAGTCGTTTTTCGAGCTCCTCTAGACGCTCGTTCAGGCGCTTGACCTCTTGCTGCAGCTGCTGGAGCGGCCGAAAGCTCGTCAGGATGGAGCGGATGCGCTCGTCGAGGCCGTGCTGCAGATCCTCGAACTTCTCCTTGGCCTGGTCGACCAGCGTCGGCTTGGATTCCTTGGGGGGCGGGGCCACCTCGACCTTCTCCTCTCCTGCCTTGCTGCCCGGGATGAGCCGTCCGATCGGCCCCTCGCGCAGGTCGGCGAGCACCTTCTCGGTGCGCGCGTGGATGAGCTCCTTGAGCGTCTGCAGCGGGACGTTGCGCGAGTGGGCCTTCTGCTCCTCGTAGATGATCTGCGCCAGGGTGATCTCGGTCAGATCGTCCTTGGTGTTGTTGTCGATGATCTGCACCTCTTCGCCGCCGCGCACCATCTCGGCGATCTGGAGCAGCGTGACGTACCGGCTGTCCTTCGTGTCGTAGAGCTTCCGGTTCGAGTAGCGCTTGATGATGCGGCGCGGCTTCTCGGACGGGGGCGGCGCAGAGGTCTCGGGCTTCGGGTCCACGGGTCCAAGATACACTAACGCGCGGAGTCAATCGTGGGAGATGCAAGGGCGGAACAGGTCGCGGCGCAGCTCGAACGCGTGACGGTGAGCTATCCCGGCGCGCCGGCGGCCGCGCTGTCGGAGGTGAGCCTGACCGTCCGCCCAGGGGAGGTCGCGGCCATCCTCGGGGCCAACGGGGCGGGCAAGTCGACGCTCCTTCGCGTGGTGGCCGGCCTGCTCGCGCCGACGAGCGGCGCCGCCCGGGTGCTCGGCCACGACGTGCCGTCGCTCGACCGCCGGGCGCTGGCGCGGCTGGTCGCGCTGGTGCCCCAGAGCGAGGAGGCCGCCGTGGGCTTCCGCGTGCGCGAGGTCGTCGAGATGGGGCGCGCCCCGCACCAGGACGGCTGGATGCGCATGAGCGCGGTCGACCGGCAGGCCGTCGACGAGACGATCGCGCGCTGCGACCTCGCGCACCTCGAGGCGCGCGCGGTCGAGACGCTCAGCGGCGGCGAGCGGCGCCGCGTGTCCATCGCGCGCGCCCTCGCGCAGCGCCCGCGCGTGCTCGTGCTCGACGAGCCGGCCGCCTTCCTCGACGTGCGCCACTGCCTCGAGCTGCACGATCTGCTGGCGGACGCGGTCGCGCGCGAGCGCATCGCCTGCGTGATGGCGATGCACGAGCTCGAGGGCGCCGCGCGCCTCGCCTCGCGCGTCGTGCTGCTGCGCGCCGGGCGCGTGGTCGCCGACGGACCGCCCGACGAGGTGATGACCCCGGCGCGGCTGCGCGAGGCGTTCGACGCGCAGGTCGACGTGGGCGTGCACGGGCCGAGCGGCCGGCGCTACTTCGTCCCGCTGCGTGCGGGGCGCGACTAGAGTCCCGAGTCCGTGATTCGCAAGCGAATCGCTGACCCGGGACACTAGAGCGCCTTGCGCACCAGCTGCTCGAGCTCCTCGCTGCTGGTGATGCCGGTGCGCATGGCGACGATCTTGCCCGTGCGCGAGATGACGACGAGCGTCGGCAGGGCCTCGACGCCGAAGGCGCGCTGCGCCTCGCCCGACGTGTCGTGCGCGATGGGGTACGACAGGCCCTTGGCGAGCGCGAAGGCGCGCGGGTCGCCCTGATCGCGACCGTCGGTGTCGACGCCCACGACGACGACGCCCTGATCGCGCCAGCGCCGCGACACCCCGTCGACGATGGGCGCCTCGATGCGGCAGGGCTCGCACCACGTCGCCCAGAAGTCGAGCAGCACGGCGTGGCCGCGCAGGGCGCCGAGGTGCACCTCCTTGCCGTCGCCCACGCCCTGGCCGTTGGCCACGAGCGGCGCGGTGAAGTCGGGCGTGTCGTGGCCGACGATGGCCGGCTCGCGCTTGCCGAACACGCGCGGGAGGAGAGCGAAGCCGCCCACCAGCACGAGCACCAGCCCGAGCGCGCCGAGCGCCGACTTCGGATCCTCGTTCATCCGCGCGAAGGGATAGCACGCCGCGAGCGGGGGCCCGAAGCGGGGCCCTCGCCCGCGGCGTCCCCCTGCGCGGCGACGATGGCGAGCGAGTGCGGCAGCGGCAGCGACACGACGAACGCTGCGCCCCCGAGCCGGTCGCTCCTGCCGGCCGCGATCGAGCCGTTGTGCTCGACGACGATCTTCTTGACGATCGCCAGGCCCAGGCCGGTGCCCGTGACCTTGGTCGTGAAGTAGGGGTCGAACAGCCGCTCGCGCGCCGCCTCCGGCACGCCCGGCCCGTCGTCCTCCACGACGACGGCGAAGCCGTCGGCCGTCTGCTCGGCGCGCACGACCACGTGCCCGCGCGGCGTGTCCCCTTCCGCCTCGGGCCGGGCCTCGCGGATGGCCTCCACGGCGTTGCGCACGAGGTTGACCAGCACGCGCCGCAGCATCTGGCGGTCGATCGCCACGAGCATCGGCTCGTCGGGCACCTCCCAGCGCACGTCGACGTCGTGCGCCACGACGACGTCCTCGGAGCCCTCCTCCGCGAGCTCGGCGCCGAGGTGGCCGAGCTGCTCGGAGCACTCGCGCAGGAAGTCGCGCAGGCTCGCGTCGCGCAGCTCCGCCTGCGGCAGGCGCGCGAAGCTCGAGAAGTTGCCGACCAGGCGCCGCAGCGTCCCGACCTCCTCCTCGACGATCTCGAGCGTCGTGTCGAGCAGGCCGCGGAAGCGCGCGTCGTCGCCGGCGTACTTGCGGTGGCACTCCTGGACGGCGAGCTGGATGGGCGTCAGCGGGTTCTTGATCTCGTGCGCGAGCCGCTGCGCCATCTGCTGCCAGGCGCCGATGCGCTGAAGGTACTCGATGCGCGCGCGCGACTGCTGCATCTCGGAGAGCATGCGGTTGAACACGCGCGCCAGCTCCGTCAGCTCGTCGGAGCCGGTCACCGGCACGCGCACCTCGAGGTTGCCCGCGGCCACCTGGTTGATGGCGTTGGCCAGGCGATTGATGCGCCGCGTGACGCCGCGCGCGAGGAGGAACCCGAGCACCACGGTGGCGACGGCGGTGATCCCGAGCAAGAGCGCGAACGCCTCGTAGACGGGGCGGTAGACGAGGTTCGGGTCGGTGCGGATCTCCTCGTAGCCCTTCTGCACCTGCCCGGCGCGATCGAGATCGCGCTCGTAGCCGCGGTCGAACGCGAAGGTCGCCACCAGCACCGGGCCGGCGCCCGCCGCATCGTCGTTCGCCGCCGCTCCGCCGCCCGGCGCGCGGCCGGCCCCGAGCGGCCGGCGCACCTCGAGCTTGCGCTCGGTCGCCTCGTCGAGCGGCTTGCCGCGGTCGCGCGCGGCGATGACGCGCCCGTCGTCGTCCTCGACGGCGAGCGACACGAGCCCCCCGTGGCGCGGGAAGAGGGCGTCGAGCGCGCGCGAGCACGCGACCGCGTCGCGGCGGCGGGCGGCGTCGCGCAGCGCCTCGTCGCCGGCCATCGCGTCGGTCTGGTGCTTCATGTCGTCTTTGACGACGCGGACGTAGCTCCGGTAGAGGTCGATGCCGCGCTCGAGCTGCGCCGAGACGTCCGGCGGCATCCACTTGGACTTCGCGTAGTCGAGCATCGACGACGCGAACATCACCGCCGTCGCGAGCGGGAGGATCGCCGTCAGCAGGATGACGAGCGCGAGGCGGCGTTCGGTCTTGCCGAGCATGGGCCGGACCGCCCGAGAGCATACGCGAGCCCCTCGCGCGGCGGGCGAAAGCGGTTGCCGGGGCGTACCTCAGGCGCTAGTGGCTAGACGGGCGATGAGGGGCGCGTCGAAGGCGGCCGCGGCGCTGGGGTGGGTCACGCTCGTGGCGTGCGGGGCGTCGCCCGGCGGCGGCATGCACGGGCCGGCGTTCGACGCGGCCGGCGGCGCGGCGAGCGACGACGCGGCGGTGGTCGACGCGGCGGCCGGGATCGCCGACGCGGCGGCAGGCGACGCGACGACGGCTCCGGCCCCCGGCCCCTGGGAGCAGCAGCTCGTCTACCTGACGCTGCCCGACCGCTTCGGCGACGGCGATCCCGGCAACGACGGCGCGGGGCAGCCCGGGTGCCTCGACCCCGCCGACCCGAGCCTCTTCCACGGCGGCGACCTCGCGGGCCTTCGCCAGCGCATCCCGTACCTCCACGACCTCGGCGTCGGCGCCGTGTGGGCGACGCCGCTCTACGCGCAGGTGCCGCTGCGCAACGGCGCGTGCGGCTACCACGGCTACTGGGCGGACGACGTCGACCCCGACGACGGAGCGCTCGAGCCCAAGCTCGGCACCCGGGCCGACGTCGCGGCGCTCACCGGCGCGCTGCACGCGGCCGGGATGCGCTTCGTGCTCGACATGGTCGTCAACCACCCGGGGCGCGGCGCGCGCATCGTCGCGCAGCACCCCGACTGGTTCCACGACCCGGCGACGTGCGCGCAGCTCGGCGACCCGAACGTCTACTGCCCGCTCAACGGCCTGCCCGACTTCGCGCAGGAGAAGCCCGCCGTCGCCGCGTACCTCACGGCGATGTCGCGCGGCTGGGTGCAGCGCGTGATGCCCGACGGCATCCGCATGGACACGGCGCGCAACGTCCCGCCGGCCTACTTCGCGCAGTCGTTCGTCCCGGGGGTGCGCGCCGTCCGGAGCGACCTGTTCCTCGTCGCCGAGTACTTCGACGCCGGCAACGTCGCCGACTTCCTCCCGGTGCTCGACGCGGGCTTCGACTCGGCGTTCCACTTCCCGCTGCAGCACGCGCTCGACGACGCGTTCGCCAAGCGCGGCTCGCTCGACGAGGTGGCGACCGCCGTGGCCGCGACCTTCTCGGCGCTCGGCGAGGCGCGCGCGCTGCGGCTCGCGACGATGCTCGACAACCACGACCTGCCGCGCATCATGAGCGACGCGCCCGCCGGCATGCCCCCCGGCGAGATGGCGTGCCGGTACGAGGTCGCGCTCGCGGCGCTCTTCACGCTGCCGGGCATCCCGCAGCTCTACCAGGGCGACGAGCTGGGGATGCTCGGCACGTACCCGGACAACCGGCGCGACATGCCGGCGTGGGCGTGGAGCGCGGCGACGCGCGCGGGGGCGCACGCGGGCTACGTCGGCGACGGGCAGGCGACCTTCGCGCTCGCGGCGTCGCTCGCGAGGCTGCGCGCCGGCGAGGTGGCGCTCTGGAAGGGGCACTACCGCGAGGCGTGGCGGCCGAACGGCGGCGCGAACGTGCTCGCGTTCGAGCGGGTCGCGCCGGCGCCGTCGACGAGCCGCGTGCTCGTCGTGCTGAGCGACGACGCGGCGGCGCAGACGCTGTCCTTGCCGCTCGGCGCGCCCTCGCCGTGGGCTGACGGCGAGACGCTGAAGGACGCGCTCGGCCTCGGCGCGCCGGCGACGGTCACGGTCGCGGGCGGTCGCGTCCAGCTGACGGTGCCGCCCCTCACGGCGGCCGTCTATCGCGAGGGGACCTGAGCGATGCGGCGCTCGACGTTCGGCGAGACCGGGCTCGAGGTGTCGCGCCTCGGGCTCGGGTGCGGCGCGCTCGGCGACGCGCGCCTCGGCGAGCGCGAGGCCGAGCGGCTGCTCCTCGGCGCGCTCGACCTCGGCGTCACCTTCTTCGACGCCGCGCGCAGCTACGGCCTCGCCGAGGAGCGCCTCGGCCGGCACCTGGGCTCGCGCCCCGACGGCGTCGTGCTCTCCACCAAGGGCGGCTACGGCGCGAGCGGCGCCGAGGACTGGACGCCCCTCGCCGTCACGCGCGGCATCGACGAGGCGCTCGCCCGCCTTCGCGCCGACCGCATCGACGTCTTCCACCTGCACTCGTGCCCGCTCGAGGTGCTGCGCCGCGAGGGCCTGCTCGACGCGCTCGAGCGCGCGCGCGCCGCCGGCAAGATCCGCGTCGCCGCCTACGCCGGCGACAACGACGCGCTCGCCTGGGCCGTCGGCGCGCCCGTCTTCGGATCGGTGCAGTGCTCGGTGAGCGTCTTCGACCAGCACGCGCTGCGCGAGTCGCTCCCGCGCGCGCGGGCGCGCGGCCTCGGCGCCGTCGCCAAGCGCCCGCTCGGCAACGCCCCCTGGCGCTTCGCCGACCGGCCCGAGGGCACCGACGCCGCCTTCTCGTGGGACCGCATGCGCGCCCTCGCCGTCGACCGCGGGCCCCTCGCCTGGGACGCGCTCGCGCTCCGCTTCGCCGCCTTCGCGCCCGGCGTCTCGTGCGTCGCGCTCGGCACGACGAGTCTCGACCACCTGCGCGCCGCCGCGCGCCACCTCGACGACGGCCCGCTCCCCGACGACGTCGTCGCCCGCCTTCGCGCCCGCTTCGACGCCGTCGGCGCCGCCTGGCCCGCGCGGATTTGAAGATCCTGCTCACTCCTCGATCGTCCGGTGAGCGTCACCGGCGCCTGCGCTTGCCCTTCGTGCCGCGGCGCTCGCGCGTCGCCTTCGCCTTGCGCGCCGACTCGGCCTTGACCGCCGGCGTCTTCGGCCCCGGCTTGCCCCAGGGCTCGAAGCCGAAGTCGCTCGCGGCCGGGCTGGGGATGCCGAACCGGGTCTGGATGCTCGTGCGGAGCGCGACGACGAACGGGCGCACCTTCGCCTCGACCGCGCGCTCGCGGGCGACCAGCGTGCGCCGGTGGGCCTCGGCCGCGTCGATGTCGGCGAGCAGCGCGTCCTGCTCGTCGAGCATCGCCCGGACGTCGGCGGGCTTCCACGCCTCGCCGGCGACCATGAGGACGCCGAGCGACCCGCCGTGCTTGGCGAGGCCGCGGCGCACGACGCGGTTGCGCTCGCGCTTCGTCAGCTTCGAATGTCCCCCCATCGCGAGAGGCGAGCTAACCGCGCGCGCCGCCCGCGCGCAATCCCCGAGGAGCCCCTTCCCGGCGAATCGGCGCCGCCCCGCCGCCGCCTCGCGCCGCCGCCCCTCCTCGAGGAAGCCCTTCCCGCGCGATCCCGCCCGCCCCCCATCGCCCGGGAACCGCTTCCCGGCCGATCCCGGCCGCCCCGCACGCGCCGGGAACGGCCTCCTCGCGAATGGGCGCCGCCTCCTCGCCGCGTCGGACCGGCCCGCATTGCGCGGGAAGCTCTTCCTCGTCGATTCGGGCCGCCCGCCCGTTGCGCGAAGGCGCTCCGTCGAGGATGCTCATCGGACCATGGCCTCGCTCCTCGACCAGCTCAAGCAGATGACCGTCGTCGTCGCCGACACGGGCGACATCCACGCGATCGGCAAGTTCAAGCCGCGCGACACGACGACCAACCCCTCGCTCATCATCGCCGCCGCCAAGATGCCGGACTACGCCCCCGTCGTCGACGACGCGCTCGGCTGGGCGAAGAAGGAGGCCGGCGCCGGCGCGGGCCGCGAGGCCGTCGTGCGAAAGGCCATCGACCGCCTCGCGGTCGAGTTCGGGCTGCACATCCTGAAGATCGTCTCGGGCCGCGTCTCGACCGAGGTCGACGCGCGGCTGTCGTTCGACACGCAGGCCACCATCGACAAGGCGCGCACGCTCATCGCCGAGTACGAGGCCGCGGGCGTCCCGCGCGAGCGCGTGCTCATCAAGATCGCCTCCACCTGGGAGGGGATCCGCGCGGCCGAGGCGCTCGAGAAGGAGGGGATCCACTGCAACCTGACGCTGCTCTTCGGCGTCCACCAGGCGGTGGCGTGCGCCGAGGCGGGCGTCACGCTCATCTCGCCGTTCGTCGGCCGCATCCTCGACTGGTACAAGAAGGCGAGCGGGCGCGCTTCGTACGAGCCGCACGAGGACCCGGGCGTCGTCAGCGTCACGCGCATCTACGAGTACTTCAAGCACTTCGGCTACAGGACCGAGGTGATGGGGGCGAGCTTCCGCAACCTCGGCGAGATCACCGAGCTCGCGGGCTGCGACCTGCTGACCATCGCGCCGTCGCTGCTCGAGGAGCTCGCGAGCACCGAGGCGCCGCTGCCGCGCAAGCTCGACCCCGAGAAGGCGCGCGCGGCGCGCGTCGAGCGCATCGCCATGGACGAGGCGACCTTCCGCCGCATGCACGCGGCCGACAAGATGGCCAGCGACAAGCTCGAGGAGGGGATCGCCGGCTTCACCAAGGCCATCGTCGAGCTGGAGAAGCTCCTCGGCGACCGGCTCGACGCCCTCGGCGCCGGTCTCGGCGCGCCGGCCCGCGTGGGGTAGAGTCGGGGGGCCATGCTCCCCGAGCGCAAGCAGGTCCTCATCGTCGACGACGAGCCGAATCTGCGCAAAATCCTGTCCGCGCAGCTGTCGCGCGACGGCTACGACGTGCTCACGGCCGACGACGGCGAGCAGGGCCTCGCCCTGCTGCGCGAGCACCACATCGACCTGGTCATCACCGACCTGAAGATGCCCAGGGTCGACGGGATGACGCTCCTCAAGAAGGCGCTCGAGGAGGAGCCGGAGCTGCCGGTCGTGATGATCACGGCGCACGGCACGGTCGACACCGCGGTCGAGGCGCTCAAGAGCGGCGCGTTCGACTTCGTCACCAAGCCGTTCGACAAGGACGAGCTGCGCCAGATCGTCGGCAAGGCCCTCCGCACGCGCGAGCTGCGCGGCGCCGACGCGACGCCCGCGCCCGCGTCGCAGGGGGCGCGCTTCGGCATCATCGGCACCTCGCCCGGGATCACCGACCTCTACGCCATCCTCGAGCGCGTCGCCGACACGCCGACCACGGTGCTCATCACCGGCGAGAGCGGCACCGGCAAGGAGCTCGTCGCGCGCGCGCTGCACGAGCACTCGGGCCGCAAGGACAAGCCGTTCATCAAGGTCAACTGCGCCGCCATCCCCAAGGAGCTCATCGAGAGCGAGCTTTTCGGCTACGAGCGCGGCGCGTTCACCGGGGCGGTGACGAGCAAGCCGGGGCGCTTCGAGCTCGCCAACGGCGGCACGCTGTTCCTCGACGAGATCGGCGAGATCCCCATCGAGATGCAGGTGAAGCTCCTGCGGGCGCTGCAGGAGAGCGAGTTCGAGCGCGTCGGCGGCATCAAGACCATCCGCGTCGACGTGCGCCTGGTGGCGGCGACCAACCGCGACCTCAAGAAGCTCATCGCCGGCGGCAGCTTCCGCGAGGACCTGTTCTATCGCCTCAACGTGGTGCCCATTCGCCTGCCGGCGCTGCGCGAGCGCACCGGGGACATCCCGCTGCTCGTCGAGCACTTCCTCGTCAAGTTCAACGAACGGCTGAAGAAGAAGGTCGAGGGCGTCGAGCCCGACGCGATGGAGGTGCTCGTCGCCTACCCCTGGCCCGGCAACATCCGCGAGCTCGAAAACGTCATCGAGCGCGCGGTGCTCTTCTGCGACACGCACAAGCTGCGGGCGAGCGACCTGCCGCCCGAGATCCGCGGCATCCCGGCGATGGCCAACGTCCCGCTGCCCGAGGCCGACCTGCAGGCGGCGCTCGCGGGCGAGGGGGGCCTGAAGGAGCACGTGAAGGTGGCCATGAGCCGCCTCGAGAAGGAGCTCGTCAGCCGCGCGCTCGAGCAGACCAACCACAACGTCACGCACGCGGCGCGCCTGCTGAAGATCTCGCGCAAGGGGCTGCAGCTGAAGATGAAGGAGCTCGGCCTGCGCGAGGGGGCGTCGGACAAGGGCGAGTAGATGAGCGTCTCGGGGGCGGCCGCGGGGGTCCTGGCGACGGCGGCGCTGGCCGCGCTCGCGGCGGCGTGCGGCAAGTCGGGCGCGACCGAGACCGCCGGCTCGGGTCCGGGCGTCGTCAGCGCGCCGAGCACGACGGCCCCCGGAGCGCCGCGCCCCGGCATGGTGTGGATCCCGGCGGGCGTGCTGCGCGCCGGCAGCGCGCCCGACGAGGTGCCGCGCGTGGCCGACGCCGAGATGCCGGGCGTCGACGTGCCGATGGCCGGCTTCTACGTCGACGTGCTCCCCTGGCCCGACGAGCCGGGCGCCATCGCCACCACCGACGTGACGCGCGAGGACGCCGCGCGCCTCTGCGAGAGCAAGGGCAAGCGCCTGTGCACGGAGCTCGAGTGGGAGCGCGCCTGCAAGGGCCCGGAGGGCACGCGCTTCGAGTACGGCGCCACCTACGACCCGCGCGCGTGCGGCGCGGGCGCCCCGGCCGACGGCGCGGCGCGCCGGCCGACCGGCGAGCGCACGGCGTGCAAGAGCGGCTTCGGCGTGCGCGACATGCACGGCGGCGCGTGGGAGTGGACCGACTCGCGGTGGGCCCGCGGCGCGCCGGCGGTGCTCGAGAGCCTGCTGCCCGACGGCGGGCGCGCGGCGAAGGCGGCGGGCGGCGGGCGCGAGCTCGGCGTCGTGCGCGGCGGCAACGACACGGCCGGCGAGCTGGCGACGCGCTGCGCGTTCGCGCGCCCGATGGCCGCCGCCGAGCGCTCGCCGGCGGTGGGCTTCCGCTGCTGCGCGGGGCCGCGCAACGAGGCCGAGGTGCAGGTCGCGGTCGAGACCGGGCCCGTCTTCGAGAGGACGCCGCAGCGCGGCTCCCCGTCTCCGCCGCTCGACGCGCTCGGCGGCGTGGCGTGCGGCCCGCCGACGTCGCCCGCGCCGTGCTTCGGCACGCGCGCGTGGACGTGGCGCCCCGAGCCGAACGTGGAGCTGTCGATCCAGGGCGGCTGCACCGGCAAGGACCCGAACGCGCGCTGCGCCATCGCCGTGTCGCGCACCTTCGGCGACCGCGTCCAGACGCTCGCGCAGATCGACTGCGGCTGCCAGATCCCCGAGGTCGTCCAGGTCGCGGGGCCCGATCACGACATCCGCGCGCGCGGCGCCAACGTGCACGGGCAGTACTTCCGCCAGGTGAGCTTCCACTACGGGCGACTCGATGTGCGCCCGGTCCGGTAGGAGATCGCCGAGGCGCCAAGCCGCCAAGCCGCCAGCAGAAGCAGGAGGCGTCGCCCGATCCCTGCCTTCTCGCGGCGTGGCGGCTCGGCGCCTCGGCGCTACGCGTCGGGCGCTGCGGAGTCGATGAGCCGCCGCAGCCGGGCGACGTGCGCGGGGCCCGTGCCGCAGCAGCCGCCGACGATGCTCGCCCCCGCGTCGAGCCACGCTCGCGCGAGGGCCTCGTACGCCGCGGCCGCGCGCTCGTCGTCGGCGCCCCAGCCGAGGCCCTCGCTCGCGCCGCCCGCGTTCGCGTACGCGCCGAAGGGCACGCCGAGGCCGGCGAGCCGCTCGACGTACGGCAGCGTGCGCGTCGCCGGCACGCAGCTGACGAGCACCGCGCGGGCGCCGGCGCCGATGCACGCGCGCGCCGCCTCGCGCATCGCCGCGGGGGTCATGAGCGACGCGTCCGGGCCGGCCGTCAGCGCCGCCCACGTCTCGAGCCCCGTGCGCGCCGCCTGCTCGACCGCGACCGCCGCCTCGAGCGCGTGCGGGAACGTCTCGCACACGAGGAGGTCCGCCCCCGCGTCGGCCAGCACGCGGGCGAGCGCCGCGTGCTCGGGGGCCGACGCCGCGCCCGGGCTGAGATCGGGCCGGTAGCAATCCTCGAGCGGCGCGACGCTGCCGGCGACGCGCGCGCCCGGCGGCGCGCCCTCGCGCGCGAGGCGCACCGCGAGCCGCGCGAGCTCCTCCCAGCGCGCGCCCACCGCGCGGCGCGTGGTGCGGAAGGTGTTCGCCGTGTGCACGTCGGCCCCCGCCGCCGCGTAGTCGCGGTGGACGGCGGCGACCTGGTCCGGGGCGACGTCGAGCGCGTGCGCGCTCCAGGCGGGCGCCGGCGCAGGCACGCCCCGGCGCACGAGCTCCGTCCCCATGGGGCCGTCGAGGCAGATCGGCGCGGCGCACGCGCGGCTCACGCGCCGAGGCTAGCGCGCCCGCCCGGCTTGCGCGCACGCGTCACGGGCGCGAGAGTTACCGGCAGGAGGAGCGGCCATGCTCGGTGGACGACAGGACGAGACGGTCGAGCTGGAGTGCCCCGAGTGCGGCGCGCCGGTGAAGACGAGCGCGAAGGAAGCCGAGAAGGGCAAGGTCCGCTGCCCGCGCGGCCACGAGTTCGCCGTCATGGGGATGCTGGGCGGCCTCGCCGGCGACGGTCAGCGCAACCAGCGGTAGCGCGCCGTCGCGACCGTGAAGGGCCCGCGCGTCCAGCCGAGGGGCGGGACCGCGGCTCGCGCGCCGCCCGCGGCACGCCGCTCGCTTGCCCACCCTCGGGCACGCAGTGTTCATTCGCCGCACGTTCGCCGTCGCATGCCTCATCGGAACCGTGGGAGCGGGCAGTAGCGACGCCGTGCGCGATCCGCGCGTGTGCCCCGGGGTGTGCGCGCACTCGATCGCGTACACGCTCGACCCGCAGTTCAACGCCGACGAGCGCGTGCTCATCGACGAGGCGATGCGCGTGTGGGAGCGCGGCACGGGCGGGCGCGTGTGCTTCCGCCAGGGCGGGCGTGACCTGGTCATCGAGAAGCTCGATCGCGCCGACGAGCTGCAGCCGTGGGATCCCGACTGGCCGCGCCACGTGGCGCTCACGAAGGGCGGGCGCATCTGGATCGTGGCCACGCGCGTGGACGATCCGGGCGAGTACCGCGCGCTCGTCGTCCACGAGCTGGGGCACGAGCTGGGCATCGGTCACATCGAGGACACGGCGCTGACGTACATGCACAGCACGATCAACGACACGCCCGAGGAGCTGTGGAAGCACGCCCGGCTGCCCGAGCGCGACGCCCGCGCCTTCTGCCAGGTGCACCGCTGCACGTGCACCTTTTGAGCGGCGTCACGCCGCGTCGACGAGCAGCCCGCGCGTCTGGCGTTCGACGAGCGACGCGTAGTACCCGCCGCGCGCGACCAGCTCCTCGTGCGAGCCGCTCTCGACGATCTCGCCGTGGCGGAAGACGAGGATGCGGTCGGCCGAGGTGACCGTCGCCAGCCGGTGCGCGACGACGAACGTCGTGCGCCCCTGCTCGAGGCGCGCCATCGCGTCCTGCACGAGCGCCTCGCTCTCGGCGTCGAGGGCGCTCGTCGCCTCGTCGAGGATGAGGATGGCCGGGTCCTTGAGCAGCGCGCGCGCGATCGCGATGCGCTGTCGCTGCCCGGTGCTGAGCAGCGCGCCGCGCTCGCCGACGCGCGTCGCGTAGCCCTCGGGCAGGACCGAGACGAACTCGTGCGCGTGCGCGTCGCGGGCCGCCCGCTCCACGTCCGCGTCGGACGCGCCGGGGCGGCCGATGGCGATGTTGTCGCGCACCGAGTCGCTGAACAGCACGTTGTCCTGCAAGACGACCCCGATGTGGTGGCGCAGGCTGCGCTGCCTGATCCGGCGCACGTCGATGCCGTCGATGAGCACCTGGCCGGCGAGCGGATCGTAGAGGCGCTGCAGGAGCGCCATGAGCGTCGTCTTGCCGGAGCCGCTCGGTCCGACCAGCGCCACCGTCTCGCCGGGCGCGACGCGCAGGTCGATGCCGCGCACGACCACGTGCTCGGGGCGGTACGCGAACGTCACGCGCCGGAACTCGACCTCGCCGCGCACGCTCGCCAGCTCGATGCCGTCCTGGGGGTCGCCGAGCGAGTCCTGCTCGTCGAGGATCGAGAAGACCGTCTCGAGCGCGACGTGCCCGCGCCGCAGCGTCTGCAGCATGCTCGACAGCCCCTGCACCGGCCCGAAGAGCGCGCCGAGGTACGCGAGGAAGGCCACGAGCGAGCCGACCGACAGCTGGCCGCGCGCCACGTACCAGCCGCCGAGGGCGATCGCCGACAGGCGCGCGACCACGACGACGAGGTTGCGCGCGGCGGTGACGCGCGAGTCGGTGCGCACGCCGCGCACGACGACGGCGTTGGCGTCCTCGACGCCCTCGAGGAACCGGCGCTTCTCGACGTCCTCCATCGCGAAGCTCTTGACGACCGCGATGCCGGAGAGCACCTCGTTGAAGCGCGCGAAGAGCTTCGTCCAGCGCTCCATGAGCGTGCGCTCGCGCTGCGTCTGCTCGGGGGCGGCCAGCGCGCTGACGAGCGGCGGCAGCGGCACGAACGCGCACACGAGCAGCGTCACGCGCCAGTCGAGCCGCAGCATGACGACGACGGCCATGACGAGGTACGCGATCGTGGGGACCATCTGGAACGCCACGTCGCTGAAGGCGGCGACCGCGCCGTTGATGCCGCGGTCCATCTTGGTCATGATGCCGCCGACGCTCTCCTTGCGGTGGTACGAGAGCGGCAGCGTGTGCAGCCGGTCGACGGTGGCGCGCGTCACGCTCTCGTGCACGGCGATCCGCACCTTCCAGATGGTGCGGTCCAGGTACATCGAGACGAGCTCCTTCGAGACGAGCAGCGCCGCGAGGATCGCCGCCAGGCCCCCCAGGCGGCGCAGCGAGCGGGCGCCCCCCAGCTCGTCGAAGACCTTCCCGAGCGCCAGCGGCTCGCCCGCGCCGAGCGCGGCGCCGACGAGCGCGAGCGCGAAGATGGCGAGCAGCCCCGCGCGGTACGGCGCGACGAAGGGCATCGACTTGCGCAGGAGCTCGCCCGTCGATGCGCGCCGAAGCGGCGAGGCGTCGTCGCTCATGAGGACCCTGCATGGCTAGCAGGGCCATCCAGGGCCATCACGCGAAACGCGAGGCTTTACGAACGATTGCGCGCACCGGAGCGCACGCCCGCTCACCCGACAGCGGCTGGGCTCGAGGCGCCGTACGCGATGGGGGCGACGGAAGGCTCAGGAGTCCGACGGCGGTCGCTGGATGGCGGCCGCCGCGTCGCTCGCCGCCTCGAGCCCCTTGTCCTCGTGCGGCTCGCGCGCCTTGCGCCCGCCTTCGACGTCGGTCTCTTCCTCGACGGTCTCGGTCGCCTCGTCGGCCAGGCGCTCGGGCTCCTCGCTCGGCACGCCGATTTCGGCTTTCTCGGTGGGTTGCGTCATGACGCCGAGAGCGCTTGCAACGCGCGTGCGCGGACGCCACGCCGTGCGCCCGCGCCTCCGCGCGCCCGCGCCGAAGCCGACCGGTGCCCGCCGTCAGTCGTAGTACTCGTGCCCCAGGTGCGTGATGAGCTCCTCGCCCATCAGCCAGCGCAGCGTGTTCTTCAGCTTCATCAGCTGGATGAACAGGTCGTGCTCGGGCTGCAGGCCGGGAGCCGTCATCGGGCTCTTGAAGTAGAACGACAGCCACTCCTGCGTGCCGCGCAGCGACGCGCGCTGCGCGAAGTCGAGCAGCAGCGCGAGATCGAGCACCACGGGCGCCGCCAGGATCGAGTCGCGGCAGAGGAAGTCGATCTTGATCTGCATCGGGTAGCCGAGCCACCCGAAGATGTCGATGTTGTCCCAGCCCTCCTTGGCGTCGCCGCGCGGGGGGTAGTACTCGATGCGGACCTTGTGGAAGAGCTCCCCGTAGAGCTGCGGGTACGCGCTCGGCTGCAGGATCACGTCGAGCACGCCGAGCTTGCTGGTCTCCTTGGTCTTGAAGCTGCCGGGGTCGTCGAGCACCTCGCCGTCGCGGTTGCCCAGGATGTTGGTCGAGAACCAGCCGCGCACCCCGAGCATGCGCGCCTTCAGGCCCGGGGCGATGACCGTCTTCATCAGCGTCTGGCCGGTCTTGAAGTCCTTGCCCGCGATCGGGACGTCGCGCTCGCGCGCGAGCTGCCAGGTCGCCGGGAAGTCGACGCACAGGTTCGGCGCACCGTTGGCGAAGGGGATGCCCTCCTTCAGGCACGCCCACGCGTACAGCTGCGAGCTGGTGATGCCGGGATCGCTCTCGAGCAAGCCGCGCTCGAACGCGGCGATCGACTCGTGGACGCGCGAGGGGGTGGTGAACGTCTCGGTCGACCCGCACCAGATGCACACCGCGCGCGAGCAGCCGTTCTCGCGCACGAAGCGGCGCACGTCGTCGCGCAGCTGCTCGACGACGTCGGCCTTCGAGCGGCCGGTCTTGACGTGCGTGCCGGTCAGCCGCCGCACGTACTCCGGGTAGAACGCTCCGCGCATCGGGCGGATGCGGGCGAGCTCGTCGCGCACCTGATCGAGGTGCTCGCGGCGGAGGACGTCGGCCTCCAGCGCCCGCGCGTGCGCGTCCTCCGGGAAGATGTCCCAGCCGCCGAACACGAGATCGTCGAGCTCCGCCAGCGACGCGAAGTCGCCGATCTTCGGCGCCCGCCCGTTGGTGCGCTGCCCCAGGCGAATGGTGGCCATCTGCGTGAGCGATCCGATCGGCTGGCCGAGACCTCGGCGCGCGAGGAGCACTCCGGCGATCGTCGTCGTGGCCACCGCGCCCATGCCGGGTAGCAGCACGGCGAGCTTTCCTTCGGGGGGTCGAATGCGAGTTGGTCGGTTCACGAGCGGCCTCCGTCCGTGGCTCGTGCGTTGCACGTCGCACGCCGCCCGGTGCGCGATGCGCGCGGTGGGCGAGGAGACGCGTCGTGACCATCGCGAGAGCTCGCATCCTCGTGTGCCATCCCGCCACGCTGGGCGTGCGCCGCACGGCGGCCGCCGAGCCCGCCTTCCTGGCGCTCGGCCGAGAGTTCCCGACCGTCGACGTCCGGGTGGAGCTCGATGGCGGCGCCGCGACGCCCCTGCCGACCGTCGACGCCGCCGCCTGGGACGACCGCACCCGAGACTTCGCCCCGTTCGACGTCCACGTCGAAGACCTGGTGCGACGCGGGCCCGCGACGCTGGTCGTGCGGGCGCCGGCGCCGGACGCCGCGCGCGTCGCCCTGGAGATGCTCACGCGCTGGCAGCGGCTGGTCGGCCGCCGCAACGGCGCGTCGAGCACGCCCGAGTTCGATCGCCTGCTGAAGCACTGCCAGGCGCTGCACGACGCGAGCAAGCCGCTCGTGCGGGCCGACTGGAACCACGCGCTCGACACGTGGCAATGGATGCTGCGTCTCGACGGCGACGCGTCGCTCGCCGCGCAGATGGCCGCCCTGCTGCACGACGTCGAGCGGCTCGAGTCGGAAGCGGACAAGCGGATCGAGCACCTGGCTCCGAGCTACGAGCTGTTCAAGGAGGGCCACGCGCGGCGTGGGGCGGAGATGACGCGCGCGGTCCTCGAGGCGTGCGACGTCGACCTCGCCACGGCCGAGCGCGTCGCGCACCTGGTGGCCCGGCACGAGGCGTCGGGCGACGATCCGGAGCGCGCGCTGCTCAACGACGCGGACGCGCTCTCGTTCTTTTCGCAGAACAGCGCGGGGTACGTCGACTACTTCGGCCCCGAGCAGACGCGGCGCAAGCTCGCCTACACGCTCGCGCGGATGAGGGGCCCGGCGCGGGCGCGGCTGCCGACCGTGCGGCTGCGCGCCGACGTGGCGGGATTGCTCGAGGCGATCCTCGCACGCGGTGCGGCGGCCAGGCCCGACGGCCGGCAGGTGAGCGCATGAAGATCGTCGTCTTCGGGCTGACGGTCAGCTCGTCGTGGGGCAACGGGCACGCGACGATCTGGCGCGGCCTCTGCCGGGCGCTGGGCAGCGCCGGGCACGACGTGGTCTTCTTCGAGCGCGACGCGCCGTACTACGCGTCGCATCGCGACGGCGTCCGTTTCCCGGGGTGCGACCTGCGCCTGTACGGCTCGTGGGACGCCGCGCGCGAGCCCGCTCGCCGCGAGGTCGAATCCGCCGACGTGGCGATGGTCACCTCGTACTGCCCCGATGGGGTCGCCGCGAGCGAGCTGGCGCTGGAGGCCTGCCGCGGCACGCGCGTGTTCTACGACCTGGACACACCGGTGACGCTGGAGCGCCTCGATGCGGGCGAGCCGGTGCCCTATCTGCCCGCCGCGGGTCTCGGCGACTTCGACCTCGTGCTCAGCTTCACCGGCGGTGGCGCCCTCGACGCGCTCCGGGCGTGCCTCGGCGCGCGCCGGGCGGCTCCGCTCTACGGCGCCGTCGATCCGCAGGTGCACCACCCCGTGGCGCGCGACGATCGCTTCGCCGCCGACCTGTCGTGCCTCGGCACGTACGCCGCGGACCGCCGCCGCGCGATGGAGCGGCTGTTCGTGGAACCGGCGCGGCGCTGCCCGTCCAGGCGCTTCGTGCTCGGCGGCGCGCTCTACCCCGACGATTTCCCCTGGCAGGCGAACCTGTGGCTGCTGCCGCACGTGCCGCCGAGCGACCACCCGGCCTTCTTCTGCTCGGCGTCGCTGTCGCTCAACGTCACGCGGGCCGCCATGGCCAAGTGGGGCTGGTGCCCGTCGGGGCGCCTGTTCGAGGCGGCCGCGTGCGGCGTCGCGCAGATCAGCGACACGTGGGAAGGGCTCGAGAGCTTCTTCGAGCCCGGTCGCGAGATCCTCGTGGCGAACGCGCCCGAGGACGTCGTGTCGGCGCTCGCGCTCGCGACCGGGGACCGGGAGGCGGTCGCGTCCGCGGCGCGCCGTCGCGTCCTCGCCGAGCACACCGCCGAGCATCGCGCGAGCGAGCTGGTCGCGCTGCTGCGGGGCGACCGGCCGACGTGGCCCGACGTTCCGACCGCCCGCAGTCACCGCGGCGCAGGCGACGGGGAGGCATGAGCATGTGGGGTATCGTTCCCGCCGCAGGCACCGGAAGCCGCATCCAGCCCCTGGCGTTCTCCAAGGAGCTGCTCCCCGTCGGCAGCCGGCGCGACGGCGAGATCGAGCGCCCGCGCGCCGTGAGCGAGTACCTGCTCGAGCGCATGATCGTCGCGGGGGCATCGCGCCTCTGCTTCGTCGTCGGCCCCGGCAAGAGCGACATCCTCGAGTACTTCGGCTCCAGCTACGAGGGCGCGCGCATCGCGTACGTCGTCCAGTCGAGGCCCGCCGGCCTGTGCGACGCGATCTTCCAGGCGCTGCCGCTCATCGGCGACGACGAGCGCGTCGTCGTCGGGCTGCCCGACACGGTCTGGTTCCCCGTCGACGGCCTGCGGCGGCTCGGCGACGGCGATCTCGAGTTCCTCCTGTTCCCCGTCGACCGCCCGGAGCTGTTCGACGCCGTCGTCGCCGACGAGAGCGGGCGCGTCGTCGAGATCGACGTGAAGAAGCACGGCGCGCGCTCGCGCTGGATCTGGGGCGCCTTCAAGATGCGTGGCCGCACGCTGCGCGAGCTCGATGTGCTCTGGCGCGAGCGCGACGGCGTCGACGCGTACGTCGGCACGCTGGTGAACGCCTGGATCGCTCGCGGCGGCACGGCGCTCGCGACCCGGGCGGGCGCGGCCTACGTCGACGTCGGCACGCTGCACGGCTACCGCGAGGCCATCGGTCTGCTCGGCGCGACCGGACCAGGCCTCGCGACCGGAACGGGCGAGCACGCAGGAGGGCGACGATGCGCAACGGGACGATGACGCGCGAGCAGATCGCGGCTCGGGTTCGCGAGCTCGGCGAGTGGTTTCACAACATGGACCTGGGAGGCGTGCAGACGGCGCCGCACCACTTCCTGGGCGACTACCCGCGCATCAAGTGGGAGCGCTTCTCGCACGCCGTGCCGCGCGACCTGCGCGGGAAGACGGTGCTCGACGTCGGGTGCAACGCCGGCTTCTACGCCATCGAAATGAAGCGGCGCGGAGCCGAACGCGTGCTCGGCATCGACACCGACGAGGGATACCTCGCGCAGGCGCGCTTCGCGGCCCAGGTCTGCGGCGCCGACGTCGAGCTGCGCAACATGAGCGTCTACGAGGTCGGGCTGCTGCGCGAGAAGTTCGACCTCGTCATCTTCATGGGCGTCCTCTATCACCTGCGGCACCCGCTGCTGGCGCTCGACCTGCTGCACCGGCACGTCGTCAAAGAGACGCTGCTCTTCCAGAGCATGCTGCGCGGCAGTCCGGAGCTGGAGCCCGTCGAGGACGACTACCCCTTCGGCGAGCGGAGTGTCTTCGACCGCCCCGGCTACCCGAAGATGCACTTCGTCGAGCGCCGCTACGCCGGCGACGCCACCAACTGGTGGATCCCCAACCGCGCGTGCGTCGAGGCGATGCTGCGCAGCGCCGGCTTCGAGATCGTCAGCCACCCGGAGGAGGAGGTGTACACCTGCCGCCCGCGTCACCGCACCGCGTTCGCGGAGGCGACGCCGTGATCGAAGCGGTGATGTTCTGGAACGAGCCGAACAACCTGTCGCACTGGGACTTCCAGATCGATGACGGCTGGCGCACCTACGCGCAGATGACGAAGGTGGCGGCCGAGGCGGTTCGCGCCGAGGCCCCGGGGCTGACGCGCGTGCTCGGCGGGATGTCGCCGATCGACCCCGGCTTCGTCGACAACATGCGCGGCCAGGGCGTGATCGATCACGTGGAGGTCGTGGCCGTGCACGGCTTCCCGCTCGACTGGAACCACTGGCAGATCGACGAGTGGCCCGCGAAGGTCGCCGAGATCGCCTCCGTCTCCGCCGGGCGACCGGTCTGGGTCAGCGAGGTGGGCGTGTCGTCGTTCGGGGCAGAGGAGGTGCAGGAGTTCGGGCTCCGCCGCAGCGCGGAGCTGTTGCTCGGCCGCTCGCCGCGCATCCACTGGTACAGCCTCTACGACCTGCCGCGCGCGTGGCCGGCGACGACGCGCCACCGCGAGGCCGAGGGGAGCGCCTACTACCGCCACTTCTACATGGGCCTGCTCCGCGAGGACGGTACGCCCAAGCGCGCGCTGCGGCACTTCACCGACTACACGCCCGAGATGGGCATCTGCCAGTGGTTTCACTTCGAAGATCCGCGACTCGAGGACGCCGTCCTCTGGCTGCGCAAGCTCGGCGTCAAGCGACTGAGGACGGGGCTCTCGTGGGCCGACAGCGAGCGACCGGGCGCGGACGCGTGGCTGGACCGCCTCGTCCGCGCGCTCGAGCCGTTCGAGGTGACCGCCACCTTCTGCTTCACGCCGCCGTCACGCGGCGTCCGTCCGGACCACACCAGCCCCCCGCGACGCGTGGAGGAGTTCGCCGAGTTCTGCGCGCGGATGACGAGGAGGTATGCGCGCTGAGGCCGCGCTCGAGCGGTTCTGCGCCGCCGACGCCGAGCGCGACCCGCCGGCGACCGTCGTCGTCGCCGCGCACCCGGACGACGAGGCGATCGGCGCGGGCGCGTCGATGGCCCGGCTCGCGCGCGCGTGCTGGGTCATCCACGTCACCGACGGCGCGCCGGCCGACCGGCGCTTCTTCCCGGCGGCGGCCGCCAAGCTGACGCGCGCCGCCTACGCGCGCGCGCGCCGCGACGAGGCCGTGCGCGCGCTCGCCGTCGCGGGCGTCGACGCGTCACGCCTGCTCTGGCTCGGCCTCCGGGACCAGGAAGCGGTGCACGACATGGCGGCTGCGGCCGAGCGCCTGGTCGTGGTCCTCGCGGAGCGGCGCCCCGAGCTCGTCCTGACGCACGCCTACGAGGGCGGACACCCCGACCACGACGCCGCGGCGTTCATCGTGCATGCCGCCGCCGCGCTCCTTCGCGTCCGCCGCGCCACGGTGCCCACGCTCGTCGAGATGACCAGCTACCACGACCAGGGCGGGTCGACGGTCCGCGGGGAGTTCCTGGCAGCGGCCGGGGCGCGCGAGGTCGTCATCGAGCTCGGGGACGAGCAGCGCCGGCGCAAGCGCGCCATGCTCGCGGCCTACGCCTCGCAGCGCGAGGTGCTCGAGCCGTTCAAGCTGGAGACCGAGCGCTTCCGCGTCGCGCCCCGCTACGACTTCGGCGCGCCCGCGCACGAGGGACGCCTCCACTACGAGCGGTTCGGCCTCGGTCTGGGCGGCGCGATGTGGAGGGCTCTCTCGCGCGCGGCGGCGAAGAAGCTCGCGCTGCCGGAGGGAAAGCTGTGACCGGGCGGCTGACGATCGTGAGCGTCGCGTATCCGTTCGCTCCCGTCGGACCGGACGCGGTGGGCGGAGCGGAGCAGGTCCTGTCCATGCTCGACGAGGCCATCGTCGCCGGCGGACACCGATCCGTCGTCGTCGCGTGCGAGGGGTCGAGCTGCGCGGGCGAGCTGGTGACGGTGCCGCGGGTCACGACGACCATCGACGACCGGGTGCGCGCCGCGGTGCACGCGCTCCTCGCGCGCACGATCGACCGCGTCGTGCGCGAGACGGCCGCCGACCTCGTTCACGCGCACGGGCTCGACTTCCACGCCTACCTGCCGGCGCGCGACGTCCCGGTGCTCGCGACGCTGCACCTGCCGCTCGATCGATACCCGCGCCACGCTCTTCTTCCGTCGCGGCCGCGCACCTGGCTCAACGGCGTCTCCTCGTCGCAGATGGCGATCGCGCCGCCGGGAATGCCACGGCTGGCGGAGGTGCCGAACGGCGTGCGCGTCGATCGGTTCACGCCCGTCGGCGGACCGCAGCGGCGCTACGCCATCGCCGTCGGGCGCGTCTGTCCGGAGAAGGGCTTCGACCTCGCGCTCGAGGCGGCGCAGCGCGCCGGCGTCCCGATGGTCCTGGCGGGCCGCACGTTCGCCTACGACGTGCACGAGCGGCATTTTCGCGTCGACGTCCAGCCGCGCCTGCGCGCCGGCTGCCGCTTCGTCGGCCCCGTCGGTCCGGCCCGCAAGCGCGCTCTGCTGGCGCGCGCGCGCTGCCTGCTCGCGCCCAGCCGCGTCGCCGAGACGAGCTCCCTGGTAGCCATGGAAGCGCTCGCGTGCGGCACGCCGGTCGTCGCCTTCCGCACGGGCGCGCTGCCCGACATCGTCGACCACGGCCTCACGGGTTGGATCGTCGACGACGTCGACGGCATGGTCGACGCCATCCGAGCCACCGACCGCATCGACCGCCGCCAGTGCCGGCGCACCGCCGAGCAACGGTTCTCCTCGGTCACGATGTGCAGGCAGTACCTGGACCTGTACCTCAGGTTGAGGGCGTCGCCCGTGCGCGAGGTGTCGGCGTGATCTCGCTCGCGGTGCTCGGCAGCCACGACGCCGTGCACGCGATACGCGAGGAGTGGGACGCGCTGGCGGACGACGCACCCGGCGCGACGCCGTTCCAGCGGCCCGCGTGGTCGATCGGCTGGATGCAGAGCATGGAGATCGCCGCGCCGCTGTTGCTCGCGGTGCGCTCGGGTCGGGACCTCGTCGGGCTGGTGCCGGCGTTCTCCTGGGGCCTCGCCGGGCGAACGCTGTCGCTCCTAGGCGCGGGCGCGTCCGACCACCTGGACGTGCTGGCCGCCGGCGGGTTCGAGCGCGACACGCTGGACGCCATGCGGACGTGGATGGACGACGCGCGCGAGCGGTGGGACCAGTGCGCGTTCGACGAGATCGGCCCGAGCGCGCTGCTGCGCGAGCTGGGTGTCCCTCGGGGCGCCCGAGCGATCATCGAGCCGCAGAGCGTCTGCCCGGTGCTCCGCGCCGGCGACGGGGCGAGCTCGTTCGAACGGGTCGTGCCACGCGCGCAGGCGGCCAGGTGGCGAAAGGCGCGGCGGCGGGCGGAGCGCATGGGGAGCGTCGAGCTGCGACGCGCCGATCGGGACGATCCCCACGGCGCGCTCCAGACGCTCTTCGCGCTTCACGCCAAACGATGGACGCAGCGTCACCAGCCGGGCGCCATCGGCGACGCGCGCATCCGCAGACTGCACGAGCAGGCGGCGGCGGCGTTCGCGGCTCGCGGTGCGCTGCGCCTCTACGCCGTGCGGATCGCGACTCGGGTCGCGGGCATGGTCTACGGCTTCCGCGAGCGGCACCGCCTGCACCTGTACATGCAGGGCATCGAGCCCGAGCTGGACCACGCGAGCCCGGGCACGCTGGCCGTCGGGTTCGCCATCGAGGACGCGCTGGCCGAAGGGGTGCGCGAGGTCGACTTCCTGCGCGGGGGCGAGCCTTACAAGTACGAGTGGGGCGCGCTCGACGAACCGAACGCCCGCATCTGCGTCGTCGCGTGATCCGCGCGCCCGGTCAGCGCATCCCGGCGCCGCCGCTCAGCTCGTCGCGCGGCGCCACGCCGTTGGCGTGCGGCAGGCCCGCTCCGGCCTCCATCGTCTCGCGGAACGCGGCGATGGTGCGCACCAGGCCGTCGCGCAGCGGCACGTGCGGCTCGAAGCCGAGCAGGCGTCGAGCGCGCTCGATGTCCGGCCGACGTTGCTTGGGGTCGTCCTGCGGCAGCGGCAAGAACCGGATGGAGCTGCGGCTCCCGGTGAGCGCGAGGACCTCGCGGGCGAGCTCGATGACCGTGAACTCCTGCGGGTTGCCGAGGTTGACCGGGCCGACCACGTTCGACTCGGTCAGCCGCAGGATGCCGTCGATCATGTCGTCGACGTAGCAGAAGCTGCGCGTCTGCGACCCATCGCCGTGCACGGTCATCTCCTCGCCCGACAGCGCCTGCGCGACGAAGTTGCTGACGACGCGCCCGTCGTCGTGCGCCATCCGCGGGCCGTAGGTGTTGAAGATGCGCGCCATGCGCACCTCGACGCCGTGGCAGCGCGCGAAGTCGGACGCGAGCGACTCGGCGCACCGCTTCCCCTCGTCGTAGCAGGCGCGGATGCCGATCGGGTTGACGCTTCCGCGGTAGCCCTCGTGCTGAGGGTGCACCTCCGGATCGCCGTAGACCTCGCTCGTCGAGGCGAGGAACACGCGCGCGCCGCACGTCTCGGCGAGGCGCAGCGCGTGCAGCGTGCCGAGGACGCTGGTCAGCGTCGTCTTGACGGGATCGGCCTGGTAGTGGACGGGGCTGGCCGGGCAGGCCAGGTTGTAGATGCGCTGCACGGGGAGGTGGAACGGCTCGCGCACGTCGTGCTCGAAGAACGCGAAGCGCGGATGCGCGGCGAGGTGGGCGACGTTCGCGCGCGAGCCGGTCGACAGATCGTCGATCGCGACGACCTCGTGTCCGAGACGGAGCAGCGCGTCCGATAGGTGCGACCCGACGAAGCCCGCGCCGCCCATCACGAGTGCTCGATGTCCGTTCATGTCACCTCCCATGCAGCCCCGCGCCAACCGACGCCGCGTCGCGCGGCCCCACCGTCGAAGAGCTCGCGTACCCAGCGCTCCAGCGCCTCGGCGCGGCACTCGGCCGTGTGCTCGGCGAGCGCGCGCTGGCGCGCGCGGCGGCCCATCGCCACGCGCTCGCGCTCGGGCATCTCGCGCACGATGGCGAGCGCCTCGCGCGCCGTCCGCGCCACGAGGATCTCGCGACCCGGCTGGAAGAACGCTTCGAGGCCGGCCCAGGGGTCGCTGACCACCGGCGTGCCGCACGCGGCCGCCTCGAACAGGCGCACGCTCGGCGACCAACCCGCGCGCGCCATGTCGGCCCGGGTGACGTTCAGCGAGAAGCGCTGCGCGTTGTAGAAGGAGCGGTGATCGCCCGGCGCCAGATGCTGCGTTCGCTCGACGTTCGCGGGCCACGCCAGCTCCGGGGGGTACAGCGGACCGGCGACGACGAACCGACCCTCGGGCCACGCGCGCGCCGGTTCGACGAGCAGCGCGTCGACCGCCGGCTGACGATCGGCGCAGTACGTGCCGAGGTAGCCCATGTCCCAGCGCGTCGTGGTCGGCTCGGGGAAGTGCAGCGCAGGATCCACCGAGCAGTAGAGAGGACGAGCGCCCGCGGCGCCGAAGCGCGTCTCGAGCAACTCGAGCGTCGGTCCGCCGGTGAACGACAGGTACAGGTCGTAGCGCGGCACGAGCTCGGCGGTCAGGTACTCGCAGGAGCCCTGCGCGACGAGGCGCATCGTGACCGGCGTGTCGATGTCGTAGAAGACCGTCTTGCCGGTCGCGACCGACTGCACCCACGCTCCGACGCGCGCCCCCTCGGGCACGTAGGAGCCGACGACGACGACGTCGGCCTGGCGGACCTGCTCGGCGTGCTCGTCGGCGAGCTGCTCGAAGCTCGCGTACAGCTCGGTCGTGCCGTACGGCGGCGCCGGCAGGTCGCGGTTGGACGCGTACCAGGGGACGTCCCGCTCGAGGAACTGCACGCGGTGGCCTCGCCGCGACAGCTCCCGCACCAGGGCGCGGTACGTCGTGGCGTGGCCGTTGCCCCACGAGGAGGTGATCGAGAGACCGAGGACGACGAAGTCGAGCGGTCCGTTCACGGGACGACCGTCGTGGAAAGGGTTGGACCACCCCCGAGGAGAGCCTCGACCTGCCGTGCACGAAGCGCATAGGTGTGGCTCGAGAGCACGCGGGCGCGCGCCGCCTCGCCGAGCGCGCGTGCGCGCTCGGGCGTCAGATCGCGCAGGACGCGGGCGACGTCGTCCCCTGCGCGCGCGACGAGCACCTCCCGATCGGGGGCGAGGAAGTCCTCGATGCCGGCCCACGCGTCGGTCACGATGCACGCGGCCGCCCCGGCGGCCTCGAAGATGCGCGTGGCGGGCGACCACCCGACGTCCGCCATGCTGTCGCGCGCGACGTTCAGCACGGCGCGCGCGGTCGAGTTCAGCGCGTTGTGATCCGTCGTGTACACGTGGCCCAGGCGACTCACGTTGTCCGGCACGGCGTCCCAGCCGCTGCCGCCGAGCAGGAAGCGCTTGCCGGGCAGCGCGCGCGCCGGGCGAAAGAAGAACTCCTCGACGCGCTCCTCGCGGTCGGGGAGGCGGTTCGCGAGCAGCGCCAGATCGCACGCGAAGCGCGCGTCCTCGGTCACCCGGAAGTGCGTGTCCGGATCGAGCGCGTTGTACACGGGCGCGCATGCCCGCGCGCCGAGCGCCAGGTACCCTCGCACGACCGGGTCCCCGCCGCCGTAGGTGAGCACCACGTCGTAGCGCGGCACGAGGCGCCGCAGCGGATCGGCCGCGTCGGCGCGCACCCGCGCCAGCGTCGCCGGCGCGTCCACGTCCCAGTACACGCACGTCGCGCCCGGGCGCCTGACCTGCGGCACGGCCTCGGCGAGCAGGTCGTCCCACACGCCGATGCCGCTGGCCTTCACCACGACGTCGGCCTTGCGCGCGCGCTCGAGCACGCGCCACACGTCCCGCTCGTCCGTACCGGAGTAGACGACGACCTCGCACCACGCCGGCACGTCGATGTCGCGGTGCTTCTGCCGGTCGAACGCGTCCGGCTCGTAGAACGTCGCCCTGTGGCCGCGCGCGTGCAGGTGCTTGAGGATGCCTCGGTAGTACGTGGCGGCGCCGTTCCAGTACGCGCTCAGCAGGCTCGAGCCGAAGAACGCGATGTCCATCGACGCCCCCATCAGCTCCGGGCCCCTTTCTCGCCGGGCGCGATGTCGACCCCGAGGCCCGCCGCGACGGCCAGCAGCTCGTCGACGCGGTGGCCGCACGTGTGCCTCGCCAGCACCGTCGCCCGGCCCCGGTCGCCGAGCGCGCGGCGCAGCGGCTCGTCGGCGGCGAGCGCGAGCATGTGCCGGCGCATCTGGCGCCCGTCCTCCGCCACGAGGTAGTCCTCGCCGGGCGTGAAGAGCCCCTCGACGTCCTCCCACGGCGCGCACACGAGCGCCGCGCCGCAGGCGAGCGCCTCGAAGGGGCGGATGGTGGGGATGCCCGGCAGCTGCTGCACGTACGCGCGCCGCGGCACGTGCACCGTGAAGGAGTGACGGGCCAGCGCCGCCGGGACGCGGAAGTTCGGCAACCAGCCCTGGTAGCGGACCCCCGCCTGCGCGAGGGCGCGCTCGGCCTCGGCCGGGTAGCGCACGCCGTAGGCGGTGGCGCGCAGCCCGAGCTCGCGGACCGGATCGAGCAGGAACTCGGCGAGCTCGCGCGTGCGCTCGTCGTCGCCCCAGTTGCCGATCCACACCACGTCGCCCGACGGCCTCTCGCCGTCGGCCCTGCGCGGGAAGAACCTCCGGACGTCGGCCGCCTCGTGCCACGTCCACACGCGCTTCGCCCAGCCCCGTCGCAGGTACGCCTGACGCACCGCCTCGCCGAACGCGAGCACGCCGTCGTACCCGGACAGGTCGAAGCGGTCGATCTCCTCCGGGCGGGTCGCCGACCGGTGGTGCGTGTCGTGGAAGAGCAGCCGGCAGCGCGCGGAGCTCTTGCGGTGCTCGCCGAGGCGTCGAACCAGGTCCGGGTCGTTCCACTCGTGCACGAGCGCGAGGCCGCAGCCGTCGAGCGCCTCGTCGAGGTCCAGCCGGGCGAGGTCGTAGCGCACCGGGGAGACGAACGGGAACGCCGCGCGCGCGGCGTTCAGCGCCTGCTCGCCGTGATCGGCGAGCAGGTTGGTCACGCTCCAGGCGTCGCGCGGCTCGAAGACGCGAACGTCGTGGCCGCGCGCGATCAGCTCGTGCACGACGCCGCGCAGGAAGTGGGCGTTGCCGTGGTTCCAGTCGCTGAGCAGCGAGTGACAGAACAGGGCTACGCGCATGGCTGAACCGTGGAGCCGCCGTCGTCGTCGGAAGACCGCGGCAGCATCGGCCGCGGCGAGCTGCCGGTGCACCGGCGCGACACGAGCTCGCGGTACAGGTCGGCGTAGCGCCGGCCCATGCGCTCCGCGGTGAACTCGAGGGCGCGCGCGCGGGCCGCCGCCGACATGCGCGCGCGAAGCAGGTCGTCGTGCGCCAGCCGCTCCATGGCGTCGAGCAGCGCCTCGGGGTCGTCGGGCGACACGAAGAGGGCGCCGTCGCGCCAGACCTCGCGCAGGCTGGCGACGTCGCCGAGGGCGAGCGCGCAGCCGCTGAGGGCGGCCTCGAGCACGCTCAAGCCGAAGGGCTCGTAGCGCGCCGGGAACGCGTAGACGGCCGCTCGCGCCATCCAGCGGTGCAGCTCCGCCGGCTCGAGCCAGCCGATCGACACGACGCCCGTGCGCCGCCGCTCGTGGCCGTCGGGGCGCTTGTCGCTGCCGGCCAGGATCACCGGCCAGGTCGCGTGGGGCGCCACCGCGGCGAGCGTGCCGAGGTTCTTGGCCTGGTCCCAGATCCGCCCGGCCGCGAGCACGAACGGCTCCTTGCGCGCGACCGCGAAGCGCGAGACGTCGAGGCCGTTGGGGATCACCGTGCCCGCCAGCGGCGCGCCGTAGTGGTCGCGCAGCGCCTGCAGCATCGCGCGCGTCGGCGCCACGACGGCGTCCGCGGCGCGCAGCCCGCGCGCCACCTCCTGCCGGTAGCGGTCGTACTTGGCGGGCGCGCGCTCGCCGAGCACGGCTTTCCACCACGACAGGACGCACGAGTGGCCGACGACGAGCCGGGGGGCGCGCCACTCGAGGCTCGCGTGCGCGTACCCGTTGAGGTGAACGACGTCGGGCCGCTCTCGCTCCTCGAGCGCCAGGAGCCAGTCGCCCGCCTGCGCGACGTCGCGCCACGGGTCCTCCATCCACTCCAGCTTGAAGCTGCTCTCGACGAGCCTGAGCCCCGGCACCCGCGCCGCCGCCTCGCGCTGCCCGGCGTGCAGCGGCTGGCCCATCGTGGCGAGCGTCGTGCGGATCCCGCCGCGCGACAGCTGCGCGGCGAGCTCCAGCGCGTACGTCCAGACGCCGCCGACCGCGTCGGCCGTCATGAGCACGTGGCGAACCGTCGTCTCATCGTCCAGCATCGGGCAGCTCCAGTTGGGAGATCGAGAGAGGCTGCGAGTCCTGGATGTCGCTGAAGGCGCGGTACTGAAGCAGGTAGTGGGCGTGCGCGCGCTCCCACGCGTCGTCGTCGGGCGGGCCCCAGCGCAGCTCGTAGTCGGGCGAGCCCGGGTAGGGGAACATCGGCACCGGCTCGTTCGCCCACACGCCGTGGTCGTGCAGGTGCTTGCGCCAGCGGGCGACGTCCTCCGGGGCGTCGGTCCTGGCCTCGATCAGGTTGGCCTGCACGAACGGCACGTGCTGCTTGGCGAACACGAGCAGGTCGGTCAGCTGCTCGGTCGACATGCGGCACTTCTTCGCCAGGAGCGAGCGCCCCTCGGGCGTGATGCTCTCGACGCCGGCCTCGATCGACACGCACCCGGCGCGACCGAGCAGGGCGAGCGCCTCCTCGTTCCAGTTGTCGATGCGCATCTGCACGCCGAACGCGAGGTCGCGCCGGCAGAGCGCCTCGAGCAGCTCCCGGTTCGGCAGGAAGATCTCGTCGACGAAGTACACGTACTCGACGCCCTGCCCGAGCAGCGCGTCGATCTCGTCCATCACGACGGCCAGGGGTCGCTTGCGCAGATCGTTTCGGAACTCGCTCTTCGCGCAGAACGTGCAGTGGTAGGGGCAACCGCGCGACGACTCGACCTCGGCGCCCGGCCCCCGCGGCTTGCGATCGAAGCGGTGGTGCTGGTGCGCGTGGCGGGCGATCGTCTCCCGAGGCCAGCGCAGCGGCGGCAGCTTGCCCACGTCGCACGCGGCGCTGGTGCCCTGGACGCGCACCTGGCCGCCCTCGACGTGGGCGATCGACTCGATCTGCGCCCACTGCCGGCGCGGCGTCGACGCCAGCCGCGCCAGCACCTCCTCGCACTCGCCGAGCACCGCGACCTGGGCGCCCAGCTTGCGGAGCGTCGTGCGCGGCGTCGTCGACGCGTGCGGGCCGACGACGACGACCGTGCCGGCCACGTCGCGTACCTCGGCGACGAGCTGCTGCGGCACGCGCAGCTCGGGGGGGGCGCAGCGCCAGAACAGGTAGCTCGGCGCCGTCGTGACGACTGTCATGTTCGGCTGGAACGCCTCCAGGCGCGCGCGAACGTCGCTCGTTCGCAGCTTGTCCAGCTGCGCGTCGACGATCTGCACCTCGTGCCCCTCCTGCTCGAGGAGCGCCTTGGCGTAGCCGTACTCGAGCGGCAGGTGCGGCTCGCGGCACCCGAAGTAGATGCTGCCCTCGAAGCTCCAGGGCGGGTTGACCAGCGCGACTCTCACTGCGCCGCCTCCGGTGCCGTTGCGCCGTCGCGCCTCGAAGCGAGCCCGCTCGCCGCGATCCACGTGCGCAGCCGGTCCAGGCCCTCGTCCACCGACGTGCGCGGTCGCCAGTCGAGCACGCGCCCGAGCTCGCGGACGTCGCTCACGTACCAGCGCTGGTCGGCCGTGCGCCACGGCTCGAACGACACCTCCGGCCGGCGGCCGAGCCGCGCCTCGATGCGCGCGAGCAGCTCGAGCAACGACAGCGCGTTGGCGGGCCCGCCGCCGACGTTGAACGCCTGCCCGGCCACCGCCGGCATCGCGGCGCGCGCCAGGAGCATCGCGTCGACCAGGTCGTCGACGAACAGCACGTCGCGCACCTGGTGGCCGTCGCCGTAAATCGTGATCGGCTCTCCGCGCTCGGCGCGCAGGAGGAAGTGCGCCACCCAGCCCTGGTCCTCGTTGCCGAACTGCCGCGGGCCGTAGATGCACGACATGCGGAAGACGCAGGTGCGAAGGCCGTAGGTGCGCGCCCAGTCGAGGACGTACTGGTCGGCCGTGCCCTTCGCGCAGCCGTAGGGGCTGTGGAAGCTCAGCGGCCGCGCCTCGTCGATCCCGCCGTCGCGCAGGCGCGCTTCCTCGGGTACGTAGCGCCTGCCCTGCCGGACGAACGCCACGTCGTCGCACGCGCCGTAGACCTTGTTGGTCGACGTGTACAGCAGCGACGGCGGCTCCTTCATCGCGCGCATCGCCTCGAGCACGACGAGCGTCCCGCGGGCGTTGACGTCGAAGTCGTGCAGCGGGTCGAGCAAGCTGGTGGTGACGGCGACCTGCGCCGCGAAATGGAACACGTGCGAGACGTCGCGCATCGCGGCGCGCACGGCGGCCCCGTCGCGCACGTCGCCGACGACGAGGTCCACGTCGCCGTGCGTCTGCCGCAGCCACGAGACGTTCTTCTCGACGTGCCGCCGCGAAAGATCGTCGAGCAGCCGAACGCGCTCGCCGGCCGACAGCAGGCGGTGAGCGACGTTCGCGCCGATGAAGCCGGCGCCCCCCGTCACCAGCGTCGTCATAGCGTCAGCCCCCGCGCCTCGAGCTCCACGCGCGCCTCGGCGACGCGGTCGCGGGCGATCTGACCCTGGAGCCAGCGCGCCAGCTCGCCCAGCCCCTCGTCGAAGTCGACGCGCGGCTCGTAGCCGAGCAGCCGGCGCGCCTGGTCGATGTCGGCGAAGCAGTGGCGCACGTCGCCGACCCGGCACGAGCCGGTGATCTCGGGGAGCAGCTTCGGCTTGCCCACGGCGGCCGCGATCCGCTCGGCCACCTCGCGCACCGTCCTCGGTCGGCCGCTGCCGACGTTGACGACGTGCCCGGCGGCCGGGCGCGAGTCGAGCGCGAGCACGCAGGCGCGCACGACGTCGTGCACGCTGACGAAGTCGCGCTGCTGATGGCCGTCCTCGAAGACGAGCGGCCGGTTGCCGTTCAGCAGCCGCGACGCGAAGATCGCCAGCACGCCCGTGTACGGGTTCGAGAGGGCCTGTCGCGTGCCGTACGTGTTGAAGAAGCGCAGCGCGACGGCCTCGATGCCGTACGCGCGGCCGATCATCAGGCAGGCGCGCTCCTGGTCGTACTTGGTCAGGGCGTAGATGCTCTCGAGCGCCGGTCGCTTCGTCTCCCGCGTCGCCACCGGCACCAGGCGCTCGCCGCCGGGGCCGCGGACCTCCCAGTCCCCTCGTTTGAGCTGGTCGACGTCGCGCTGCACGCCCTCGACCTGTCGCCCGCCCGCGTCCACGTACGAGCCCTCCCCGTAGACGCTCATGCTCGAAGCGACCACGATGCGCCGGATCCGCTTCTCGACGGCCGCCTCGAGCAGCACGGCCGTGCCGAACGAGTTGACCGACGTGTACTCGGCCATCGCGTACATGCTCTGGCCGACGCCGACCTTCGCCGCGAGGTGGTAGACGGCGTCGACGTCGTCGAGCGCGCGTCGAACGACCTCGCGATCGCGCACGTCCCCGGCGAGCAGCTCGACGTCCGGCGACAGGTACGGCCGCGGCGGACCGATGACACATGTCACGCTCTCGTCGTATCGCGGCAAGAAGAACGTGATGCTCGTCTTCTACCCGGCCGCGTTCACGCCGGTCTGAACGGTGCAGATGCCCTCGTACGAGGAGGATCTCTCCGAGTTCGAGCGGCGCGATACCCAGGTCCTGGGTATTTCCACCGATCAGGTCTTTTCCAACGAGGCGTGGGCCAGGTCGATGGGCGGGCTGTCGTACCCGCTCCTGTCGGACTCCTGGCCGTTCGGTTACGTCTGCGCGCAGTACGGCGTGCTGCGCGGCATCAGCGGACAGGCCGAGCGCGCGATCTTCGTCGTCGATAAGAAGGGGAAGGTCGCGTACGTCGACATCCACGACATCAGCGAGCAGCCGCCGACCGACGCGGTCATCGCGGCGCTCGACAAGCTGCGCTGACGGCGCGCGCCGGAGCCGCGCGCGCAAGGGGCACACGATGGCCGAGAAACCCACCCTCGAGATGTCGCGCTACTGCGTGCCGTTCACCCCGTTCCGCGGCAGGCTCGAGGAGGGGTCGGTCTGCCTCGTGTCGACGGCCGCCGTCCACCACGAGAGCGATCCGCCGTTCGAGCTGGACGGCGACCTCACCTACCGCGTCATCCCCGGCACCGCGCGCGCGTCGGAGCTGCGCGTCGCCGACGCGCACTACGACCACGGCTGCGTCGACCAGGACGTCAACTGCGTGTTCCCGATCGATCGCCTCGTGGAGCTGACGCGCGAGCAGCGCATCGGCGGCATCACCGAGAAGCACTTCTCGCTCGGGTTCACGCAGGCGCTGCGGCAGCTGCGCGACGAGACGCTGCCGCACCTGGTCGAGGAGGTGCGAAGGACGCGGCCCGACGCCGTGCTCCTCACCGGCGGGTGACGGCTCTGCCACCGCACGGTCGTGACGGTACAGCGCCTCATCGAGATGATCGGGATCCCGACGGTGCTCGTCACCGTGGAGCCGGAGGAGAGCGCCCAGGCGCGGCCGCCGCGCGCGCTCTGCCCGGAGGGGTTCGTCGCGGGGCACACGCTCGGCCGCCCGAACGACGTGGCGCTGCAGCAGTGGATCGTCATGGAGGCGCTGGGGCTGCTGCTCGGCGCGCCCGCTCCGGGAGAGGTCATCCGCCGCAGCTTCCTGCTCCCGCCGGGGGCGGCGGGGGAGGTGTGACCCGCGCTCGCTCGCTGCCGATCGCCGGTGGTACACGGCGAGGGAGTCGAACGCTCACGCCTCGCGCCGGCGGAACCAAAATCCGAGCTTCGCAGCCCCCAGCTCGCAGAGGCGCGCGCGTTTCTCGGGCCTTCTCGCCTACGGGGCACAGCACCGGAACCCAACGTCCGGAAATGCCAACGAGTTGTCGCCCTTGAAATCAACACTACCCCCGCATGTGACGGGCGGCCGGTCGAACGCGCCTCCGAAGTCGGCAGGAGTAGAGGTGGATGGCGTATTGCCCACCCAGTCGTTCCATTCGGCGACATTGCCGACGAGGTCCACCACCTCCGAAAACGGAGAACTGCCACCGCGGCACTGTGGTGCGCTGCCGACGTCCGACGGCGTCGAGGGCGCAGCCCCGTCGACCTGGTAGCTGGAGTCGACGCACTCCCCCGCGACGGGCCCCTCGCCGTACGGATCCTGCGACGCCGCGGCGTCCTGTGACAGGTTGCCGTTCAGGCACGCATAACCCCACTGGCTGGGCCAGCCGCGACCCCCGGGCCCGCTTCCGATTTGACCACACAGCCGTTTGCCGGCCCACGTGCAGAAGGCAAACGCATCGCACCAGTCGACACACACTACCGGGCGATTGGGTGTGGTCGCCGGATCGAAGCCGGAGGGCGTCGCGCCGCACGAAGGCGTGTAGCTGGTGTTACCGGCACACTGGGCGGTCTGGCCCGACGTGTCCGAGCCCTTGGCCGCGAGAAACTGCGCATACTGTGCCTGGGTAACCTCTGTGTCGTCGATGCAGTAGTACGTGCCGGTTCCTGCCTCCACCGAGAAGCCCGCGTCCGCCGGCAATTCAATGAAGGCCATGTTCGGGCCTCTCCCCTGAGGGCAAGCGCCGTCGGGCTCCGCCGTCGCATCAGCGAGTGCATCCGCCGTGTCCACCGACCCGTCGGGGGGGGATTCTCCGGTGCCGCCGTCCTGGGACACGCACTGGCCGGAGACAAGCGTTGTTCCGGGGCCGCAAACGCCAGCTTGGTCGCCAGAGCACGCATAGACCGCGCTCATCCCAAGCAGGCCGATTGCGGTCACGGCGGTGCACGTCATCGCTCGGAACGGGCGCTTTCGTACGGCGCCTCGCGGCCCCGCGCCTCTCGCTCCTCGCCTGGAGCTCATGACGCGAGCCTATCCCATGCGCAGCGAAACCCGATAGCCTCAGCGCCGCTCGTTTGCCCCTTCGTTGCGCCGGTCGCCGTCACGTCGTCGGCCGCGCATGGTATGAGGCCGCGCGCCGGAGAAGGTGCACAGATCGTCAGGGCGCGTGGCGCGCGTACCAGGCGTGCGCCCAGCGCCGAAGGCGGACGGAGGCCCTCTCCGGCGAAAGGCGCCGTCGCAGATACTGCGACGCCTGACCGTACACGGGGCCCTCCACGCCGCCCGGCGTCGTGTGCTTGATGTCCCAAAACTCGCCGAGCTTGCTGGTCCAAGCACCGTCGTCCAATTGTCGGGCTGCATGCGTGGGTACGCCGGCGAGGCTGTAGATGACGACCCGCTCGAAAGCGAACTCCAGCGCGGCGTCAGCGCATGGTTCGTAGCCGATGCCGCCATAGGCTGCGATGAAGGCGGCCAGCGTTTCTTGCTCGGGCACCCCGGGGGGCCAGTAACTGATGCCCGGCCACCACCAGTTGGTCGTGTCGCCGGCCGCCCAGGCGATGCAATTGTAGATCGGGTCGTCTGGACTCGTCTGCTCGAAACCATCCTGAAAGAGCGATGGGAACTGCTGCCTGAGAAGCAGCTCAATCCCGGGATTCACGCGTCAAAACCGTGGACCTGACCCCACTCAAGCCACGCTCTCGCGATCGCGCGCAAATCGCCGCGCTGAGAGGGCGCGTACGGCACAACCCCGGTGATCGCGGTCAGCGCTGGGCTCCAGTGCCCAGGACGCCGCTTCAACTCCCGGAGGATAAGCGGCACAACCGGTGCGCCCATACCGATAATCGCCAAATAGGCTGGATGGGAGATCTTCTGCGTGGTGGAAGACAGCAGGAGCGTTGCGCTTCGCCACTCGTCCGCCAGCCGAGCAAACTTGTCCGGCGCCGATTCCTGCTGTCGAGAAGCCGGGGCGGAGAGGTGATTCTGCACTCTGCCAATGATCTCGTCATAGATGGCCTCATTGAAGGCCAACGGTATCCGAGTCGGAGCGGTCTCCCGTGTCGTCATCAGCGTGGTCATTTGCAGAGCTCCAACGTCCGTGGTGTGACACACTCGAAGAAGAAGTCGTTCTTCAATTGCCGCATCGGAGCAAGGGCCGCCCAAGGTGCATCCCCCGAGAAGGATAGCTCCGCCACCCGAAACACGTCGATGTCGAGGATTACTCCGCAGCGTTCCGCCCCAAGCGGCATCGGCTCGAGCGCCTGGGTGAGGATCACCACTGCGCCGTCGCGCATGGGGAGCGCCATCCTACAAAACATCTCGCTGATGCCTTGGGGCAGCGTGGACGGGATGTCGGGCACGGTCCGGACCCAGTCACGCAGATCGCCAACCGGCAGGGGAAGCTCAAGGCGGTTGATCGTGCGCACGGCAACGCGCGTAACTCGTCGCGGTTTTGCGATCGCGACGTACTTGGCCCACGCGTCGCGCGCCCCTGCAAGCAGCTCATTCCAATCGGCGTACGGCTTGAGCCGACTGAAGGTGAATCCGCCGTGCTGCACCTGGACAACGTGAAGGCCGTCGGCCCCACGAAGCAGGTAGCCAACATCTTGCACCTGCTTCGCCTCGCTCGTTGCATCGAGAGAGAGCTGGACCGTCGTCTGCCGCTGTGGTGCGACTTCAGGGAACGCTTCCGTTCCAAGCGCTAGCTGAATCTGCCTCAGGTCAGGAACGCGAAGCGTCGGATCGGGCTCGACTCGGAAGTCGATCAGCGCCTCGATAATAGGCGCGCGCGACAGGCGGGGGTGGTCGGCCATCCAGTAGGCTCGGGCTGCAATCACGGTACCCCGTAACCGATCGTGCCTCAACCGCCTGCGTGTCGTGCGCGAGCAGCCGCAAGCGCCACAGGTGGCGTGCCGCTCGCGTTCCGCGTGCTCTACGCGTTCCTGCATCGCGAGGGCATGCGAAAGGGGGAGGCGCGCTCGCTCGAGTGGCCCGACGCGGCGGGAGCTCGCGAGGCGCTCGTCGAGGTCGACTGGGCGATCCCCGAGGTTGCTGCGGCCATCACGGCAGCAGAACGCGGCAGCAGCTCGGCATCCGACGATCCGAGGAGCGACGTAACGTCGCGTTCGTGCACGGGGAGGGACTCGAACCCTCACGCCTCGCGGCGGCGGAACCTAAATCCGCTGCGTCTGCCGATTTCGCCACCCGTGCGTCTCGTTGCTCCTCGTTTCTACCACGGCGGCCCGCGTTCGCGGCTCGAGCGGGCCCGGGCCGATGAGGTGGGGCGAGGCGATGCGCGCCGAGTCACCCGCCCTTGGTCTTCTTGCGCTGGCGCTTGCCGCGGGTGCCGCGGGCGGCGCGCGTGGCATCGGCCTTCTTGGCGGAGACGAGCTTCGCTTCGGTGGTCTTGGGGCCGGTCTTCTTTCGATCACGCAGGCCGAAGTCGCCGAGCTCCCGCGCGCCGCCGCGGTAGACGACGAGCACCCTCTCCTCGAGCGCGCCGACGGTCTTCCACCACTTCGTCTCGATGGCTCTGCGGGCGAGTAGCTCGTCGTCCAGGCGCGCGCGCGTCGCGTCGACGCGTTCGAAGGCGCCGAGGATCTCGCGCAACATGTCGGCCAAGTCCTTCACGGTCCACGGCTGATTGAGCAGGGTCACGCGATCCCCGGGCGCCCAACGCCTCTCGATTCCCTCGAGGAGCCCCTTGTAACGCCCGTATCGCTCGTCGTTCGCCTTCCTGGCCATGGCCCGAGCGATGGTACCCGGGCAGCGCGCGCTGGAAAGCCGTGAGCGAAGCACGATGCCCGGGGAGCGAGCCGCGTGGCGTCGATCGCACTCGAGGGACGCGCGCATCCCCGCAATGCGCTTGCGGGAGCGGGCGACGGGCGACCTCGCGCGTTCCGGGGAGCGCGGCATCCCCCGAACCACCGCCCGTGCCGTCTCGAGGGATGCGAGCGTCCCCGCAATCCGACCGCGCGAACGTCCGACCGGTGCGCACGCGGACTCCGGGGATCGGCGGATCCCCCGAACCGTCGCCCAGGCGCTTTCGGGGGAAGCGCCCATCGCCGAAACGCAAACGCGAACCCGTGCGGGGCGCGCCCGCATCGAGCCGAAGAACACGCGCGCGAATTGCGGGGATGCGCGCATCCCTCGAACCGGGCCCCGCGACCGGAGCTCGCCTGAGCGCGACCGAGCGCCGCTCGCGCCCGATCCTCGCTCGTCCCCGCCCGGGGATCGCGCCGCCGCCCGCGCCCCTCGCTCGTCCGCGCGCACGCTCGCTCCCGCCCCTCCCCGCCGAGCCCGCGATGCGCTAGTAGGTCGCCCCATGGTCGACCAGGGCACGCTCCGCGCCGCGATCCCGCACTGCCTCGAGCGCACCGACTTGGACGCGCTCGGCACGAAGTACGAAGGAAAAGTCCGCGACAACTACACGACGCGCGACGGACGGCGGTTCATCGTCGTCACCGACCGCATCAGCGCGTTCGACCGCGTCCTGGGCACGGTCCCGTTCAAGGGGCAGGTGCTCAACCGCATGGCCGGCTGGTGGTTCGAGAAAACGAAGAACGTCGCCCCCAACCACCTCATCCGCATCCCCGACCCCAACGTCCTCGAGTGCGTCGAGTGCACCCCGGTGCTCGTCGAGATGGTCGTGCGCGCGTACGCGACCGGCACCACCTCGACGAGCCTCTGGACGCACTACGAGCGCGGCGCGCGCGTCTTCTGCGGTCACAAGCTCCCCGAGGGCCTGAAGAAGCACCAGAAGCTGCCCGAGCCGATCCTCACGCCCACCACCAAGGCCCCCAAGGGCGAGCACGACGTCTCCGGCTCGCGCGAGGAGATCCTCGCGACGGGCAAGGTCGGCGCGCGCGACTTCGACGAGGCGGCGGAGATCGCGATGAAGCTCTTCACCGCCGGAGCGCGCATGTGCGCCGAGCGCGGCCTCATCCTGGTCGACACCAAGTACGAGTTCGGCCGCACCAAGGACGGCACGCTGGTCGTCATCGACGAGATCCACACGCCCGACTCGTCGCGCTTCTGGCAGGCGCGCACCTACGAGGAGCGCTTCCGCGCCGGGCAGGACCCCGAGCCGCTCGACAAGGACTTCGTGCGCCGCTGGTACATCTCGCAGGGCTACAAGGGCGACGGCCCGGCGCCGGCCCTGCCCGACGACGTGAAGGTCGGCGCGGCCGAGCGCTACATCGCCGCCTACGAGCAGATCACCGGCGAGCCGTTCGTGCCGGACACCGCGCCGCCCGCGGCGCGCATCCGCAAGAACCTCGGCGTCGGGGCCGGCTCGTGAAGGCCACCGTCGTCGTCCGCCTCAAGCCGGAGGTGCTCGATCCGCAGGGCGACGCGGTGAAGCGCGCGCTCGGCAAGCTGGGCTTCGAGGGCGTCAAGGGCGTGCGCGTCGGCAAGGTCATCGAGATCGAGATCGACGAGGAGCACGCGCGCGCGCCCGACCTGAAGGAGCGGCTGCAGAAGATGGCCGACGAGATGCTCGCCAACCCCGTCATCGAGGACTACGAGGTGCGGCTCTGACGGCTCTGACGGCTCTGACGCGCGACGGCCGCCAGGCCCGCGGCATGGCCTGACCCTCCGTTCCACCCCCTGAACGAGGCCGCGTCCACCCGCGGGCGCTCCGCACACCCGCGGCCAGCGGCGTCCGGCCGACGAAAACACCCGCTTGCGCTGGCACGCGGCTCGCGAGACGCTGGTCGGGAGGGTTCGCCGCCTCCCGGCTTGCCATGCCGACTTGCCCCACGTGTCGTACGCGCTACGCCGACGACGTCGCCCACTGCCCGGGCGACGGCGACGCGCTGCTTCCCGACGAGGCCTTCCTGTCGGCCGACGCCGATCTCGCGCCCGGCACGATGGTCGGCGAGTACCGCGTCGAGGGCAAGCTCGGCGAGGGCGGCTTCGGCGCGGTCTACCGCGCCGTGCACCCGGTCATCGGCAAGGCGGCGGCCGTCAAGGTCCTCTCGCGCCAGTGGTCGAGCAACCCGCAGATGGTCTCGCGCTTCATCGCCGAGGCGCGCGCGGTCAACCAGATCCGGCACAAGAACATCATCGACATCTTCGCCTTCGGCGCGCTCGCGGACGGCCGGCAGTACTACGTGATGGAGCTGCTCGACGGCATGCCGTTCGATCGGTACCTGCACGAGCAGGGGCGGCTGCCGCCCGAGACGGCGCTGCCCATCCTGCGCGCGGTCGCGCGGGCGCTCGACGCGGCCCACGCGCAGGGCATCGTGCACCGCGACCTCAAGCCGGAGAACGTGTTCCTCGTCTTCGACGACGACGGCACCATCCAGCCCAAGCTGCTCGATTTCGGCATCGCCAAGCTGCTCGGCGAGGGCATGAGCGGCCACAAGACGCGCACCGGCACCCCGCTCGGCACGCCGAACTACATGTCCCCGGAGCAGTGCAACGGGGTCCCGGTGGACGCCCGCACCGACGTGTATTCGCTCGGCGTCATGGCGCACGAGGTGCTCACGGGCAAGCTGCCGTTCGACGGCGAGTCGGTGATGAGCATCCTGGTCAAGCACATGTCGGCGCCGCCGCCGCGCATGAGCGCCGAATGCCCCGAGCTGCCGCCCGCGCTCGACGCGCCGGTGCTCCACATGCTGGAGAAGGACCCCGCGCAGCGTCCGCCTTCCGCGGGGGCGGCCATCGACGCGCTCGGCGCCGCCGCGGCGTCCGCCGGCATCGCGGTCGGCGCGGTGGCCACGGGCGTCTCCGGGCCCATGCCGAACGTCCGGAGCGCGCCGTTCGCGGCGCGCCGGTCGGGAGTGGCCGCGGCGAGCGACGGCGCCGCCGAGCTCGGGCGCGCCAAGACGGTCGTCGCGTCCGACGCGTCCGGGCGGACGTTCATGCCCGCCGAGAGCGACGTCGCCGCGCGTCCGCGCGGACGCATGGTCCTCGTGGCGGCGGTGGCCGTCCTGGGCGTCGCGGCCGGTGCGGCCGCCGTCGTCGTCGCGGGCCAGCACCGCGAACCCGGCGGCGGCGCCATCGCCGGATCGAGCCCCTCCGTCTCGGCGGTCGCTGCGGCCGGGACGCCGACCCCGGGCGCGCCGAGCGCCGGTGCGTCGATCGTCCTCTCGCCTGCGCAGGCGACCGCGCCGGCGCGGGTCGCCGTCACGATCGAGTCGACGCCGCCGCACGCCGCCGTGTGGCTCGGTCCGAAGAAGCTCGGCGACGCGCCCGGTCCGCTGATGCTGCCGCGCGGCGACCAGAAGGTGACGCTGGCGATCCGCGCGGACGGGTACGCGCCCGCGACGGTCGACGTGTTGCCCGCCAAGGACGTGGAGGTGGCGGTCAAGCTCGAGAAGCCGGCGCCGGCCGCAAGGGCAGCGGGCGCCTCCACGCACGTGAGCAAGGACCTCGAGAACCCGTTCTAGGAACGACCATGCGGACCTTCCCGCGCCTCGCGCCCCTCGCCGTCCTCGCCGCGCTGCTCGATTGCCGCAGCCTTCCCGCCATCCCGAGCGACACGTGCGGCAACGGCGTGGTCGATCCGGGCGAGGACTGCGACACGTTCGCGCCGGCGGCGGGCACGTCCTGCCGCGCGCCGGGGACGGCGGGCCAGTGCCGCCTCGACTGCACCAAGGGCAGCGGCGACGCGTGCCCGAGCGGCTGGGGGTGCGGCACCGACGGCATCTGCCGTCAGCCGAGCGGCAGCTTCTCGCGCGCGAGCGCGCCGCTCGCGGCGAACGCGTGGCGCGTGATGACCGGCGACTTCGACGGCGACGGGCGCGCCGACGTGCTGTCGCGCGCTCCGATCGACGTGGGCGGCTACTCGACGGTGCGCATCCACTACTACGGGCCCGACCCGCAGAATCCGCAGCAGATCGATCTGGCGAGCACGCTCGTCGTGCCGCCGAACATCGCGTCGCCGACGCTCGCCGACTTCGACGGTGACGGGCTCACCGATCTGGCGTTCGTCGACGTGGGCATCGACGTGATGCTCGGGCAGGCCGACCGCACGCTGGCGCCGGTCGCATACCCGCAGTTCACGTTCGACCAGACGACCCTGATGCTCGCCGCGCTGCGCGTGTACGGCAGCTCCCCCCGGGAGGACATGGTCGCGCTTGCGAAGGCCTCGAGCACGTCGGCGCTCGAGGTCCTCGAGGGCTCGAAGTCGACCCCGGTCGCATCGCCCAACGGCAAGGGGCCGGCCGACGTCGCAGGCGAGATGGTCACGGCGCCTCTGGTCGACGATCCGACGCTGCGCGCGTGCGACTCGATCGTGCTCGCCTACGTCGGCGGCGACGGCGCGGACGTGTACACGCCCTGCACGCTGTCCGGCGGCAAGGCCGTGATCGGCGCCGCCCCCGTGCCGACGCACGTGCACGTGAACGGCGCGACCGTGGACGCGGGCGTGCGCGCCGGCGACGTCGACGGCGACGGCCACCTCGATCTGCTCATCGGGGCGGGCGCGTTCGCCTACGTGGCCTACGGCGACGGGCAAGGCGGCTTCCACGACGCCGGCGGCAACGCCGATCAGGCGAGCCTCCTCAAGATCCAGGTCGGCGCCTCGCTGGCGACGTCCATCCGGCTGCCGCTCGCGGCGGCGGATCTCGACGGCGACGGGCGCGCCGACTTCGTCACGCCCAACGCCGTCTTGATGAGCGTGCCGCAGACCACGGGCTACGTCGTCAGCGCGCAGAAGTCGCCCGGCACGTGGACGGACGCGCAGATCGCCGACATGAACGGCGACGGGCTGCCCGACGTCGTCGCCTCGAGCAGCGGCGCGCTCGACGCGGACTTCTTCGTGGGCACCGGGACGGTGTCGCTCAACCCGTTCCCGATCGCCACGACCGGACCGGTCACGCACATGGCCGTCGGCGACGTCGACGGCGATCGCATCGCCGACGTCGTGCTGTCGCAATCCGCCGCCGACCCCACGCAGCCGCAGGCCGTGACGATCGCGTGGGGCCAGGCGTTCGCGCCCCCGCTCGCGCCGGTCGCGGTCGGGCAGTTCCCCGCCATCGACCAGCTCGTCCCGGCGTCGCTGACCCTGCCCACGCGATCCGACCTCGCCGTCGTCGCGCACCCGGCCGGCGATACGTCGACGGCGCTGCTCTCGATCCTGCTCGGCAGCGGCGATCGCCAGCCGCTGGCGCCGTACTTCCTGCTGGCCGGCGGCCAGCCCTCGGCGCAGCCGATCGCGATCGCGGCCGGGCCGCTGCTGTCGCCCGGTCACGTCGACATCGTCGCGATGGCCGGAGACTCCGACGCCAGCGGCACGTTGACCGGAGCGTTCCGCTACTGGCTGGCCCCGAGCAGCGGGCCGGCGGCCTTCGGCGCTCCCGTGTCCACGCCGCCGCTGCCGCCGGACTTCAAGCCCATCTACGGCATCGGGAGCACCACGGTCGCGTCGCACGCGGCGATGCTCATGGGCTGGGGCGCGTTCGGGCCGAACGAGGCGCCGGTCGCCGTCGGCGCGGCCACCGACGGGACGACGGATCTCAATGGCGGCCTTCTCACCGCGCGGGCGTCCGCCAACCCCGTCTCGATCGCCGCGGGCACGGTGGAGCCGGTCGCCGTGCGCGTCTCGCCGGAGGGACAGATGGAGCTCGATCAGGACGTCGACGGGGACGGATGGCCCGACGTGGTCCTGCTGACCGGCCGGAACGTCGACGCGGCGCGCCAGCTGCTCGTCGAGTGGAACGACGGCAGCGGGCACTTCACTCGAGCGCAGGCCCTCGACGTGAACGCCCCCAACGAGACGCCCCAGGGCTTCGCCTTCGTCGCCACCGACACGAGCGGCCGGCCGCGGCTGGCCTACGTGACGCGAAAGACCGTCGTTCTGGCCACGATCGACGGCACCTCGCGCACGGTGTCCGCGCGCCAGACGATCGACAGGCCGACGTCGGCGACCGGGATCGCCTCGGGCGACGTCGACGGAGACGGCGTGCAGGATCTCGCCCTGGCCGACGACGGAAACGTCGTCATTCTGCGCGACGCGCCGGTGCTCCAATGAGGCGTCGCTCTCTACGCGCCGCTGCGCTGGCCGCCGCGCTCGCCGCGCTGCTGGCGGCCCCTCGCGTCCGCGCGGCCGACTCGGCCGCGGCCGTCGAGCAGGCCAAGACGTACTTCGACGCCGGCGCGCAGGCGTACGACGCGGGGCGCTTCGCGGCCGCGGTGCAGGCCTTCCAGCAGGCCTACCGGCTCGCGCCCCGGCCGGCGATCCTCTTCTCGATGGCCCAGGCCGAGCGTAAGGCCTGGTACGTCGACAAGCACCCGGACGACCTGAAGCACGCCATCGAGCACTACCACGCGTACCTCGACCAGGTGCCCACCGGCGGACGCCGCGGCGATGCCGCCGACGGGCTGGCCGAGCTCGAGCCGATCGCCGCGCGCATCGCGCCGCAGGACGGCACGCAGCCGGGCGCGCCGGCCCAGGCCAAGACGCGCCTGATGGTGACCTCGTCGACGCCGGGCGCCAAGGCGTCGCTCGACGGCGGTCCGGCCACCGACGTGCCGCTCATCGACGACGTCACGCCGACCAAGCACCACGTGCACGTCTGGGCCGACGGTTACTTCGACGAGGAGCGCGACGCCATCGCGGCGCAGGGGAGCCTCGTCGCGCTCGACGTGCCGCTGCGCGAGAAGCCGGCGCTGCTCACGCTGGCGGCCGACGCGGGCGCCTCGGTCTCGGTCGACGGACGGCCGATCGCGACGACGCCCCTGCGAGGTCCGATCGAGCTGCCCGCCGGCACGCACTTCGTCGCGATCACGAAGAACGGCTACCAGGCGTTCACCCGTGAGGTGACGCTGACGCGCGGGCAGGCGACGACGTTGCCGGTGGCGCTCCGGTCGAGCGGTCAGCGCAAGGCGGCGTGGGTCGTGCTCGGCGCGGGCGCGGCGGCGGTCATCGCGGGGGGCGTGTTCACGGCGCTCGCCTTCGTCGAGCAGTCCGACGCGCAGAACGTCCTCGACGCGAAGGCGAGAGGCAACATCGGGCAGGGCGACGTCGACGCCGAGAACTCGGCGCTGGCCGCGCGCGACCGCTGGCGCACGGCGGCCATCGCGTCGTTCGGGGGCGCGGTGGGGCTGGCCCTCGTGGGCGGCGCGCTCTACGCGTTCGACCGACCGAACGTGGAGCTCGGTCCGCCGCCGGCCGAGACGCCGCGAAAGCCCGAGCCCGCGCCCAAGGGCAATCGCATGGACGTGGGCGCGGCGCCCTGGTTCGCCCCCGGAGGCGGGGGGCTCTCGGTCGCCGGGCGCTGGTGACGCCTCGGCGCGGTGACGCGACGGCGGCGCGAGCCGGGACTACCTGTCCCGACCGCCGGACTCGCCCTGCGCGGCGCCCGCCAGACCCGTCATCGTCTGCGCGTTGGCCGCGTTGCCCGCGTCGGCCGGTTTCCTCGTCGGAGCGCGGCGGCTGACGCCGGGCGCGTACGTCCTGGGCACGCCCTCGAGGGGCACGGCGGCGAGCAGCTGCTCGAGCTCCGCGGCGCTCTTGGGGCGCTCGTTCATGCGCTTCTTCAGGCACTTCATGACGGCGAAATCGAGCGCCTCGGGGATGGGCAGATCGGGTCGGCGCTGGCGCATGGGCGTCGGTATCTGACGCTGGTGCAGGTCGAGCAGCTCGCGCCGGTTCTGCGCCACGATCGGGAGCTCGCCCGTGAGCGACTCGTACATCAGGACGCCCAGCGCGTAGATGTCCGTCCTCGGCTCGACCTGCGCCCCGATGCACTGCTCGGGCGCCATGTACTCGGGCGTGCCGAGCGTGTACCCGGTCTGCGTGAGCGACTCGGCGCTCGCGAGCTTGCTCATGCCGAAGTCGAGCACCTTCGCGAGGCCGTCGTCGCACAGGAAGATGTTCCCCGGCTTCAAGTCGCGGTGGACGACGCCCTTCTTGTGCGCGGCGTGCAGGGCGCGGCACACGTCCACGTAGACGGGCACGGCGTAGCCGGGCGCCAGCAGGCCGTCGCGCGCCAGCTTGTCGGCGAGCGAGCGGCCGACCAGCCGCTCCATCACGACGTAGATGCTCCCGTCGGGCATCTGGTCGAGATCGAGCACGCGCACCACGTTGGGGTGCTCGACGTGGACCTGGATGTACGCCTCGCGGCGAAGGCGGGCGATCTCCCCGCCGTCGCGCGCGGCCGCCCCGCGCAGGACCTTGACGGCCACCTCGTGGCCGAGCGTCACGTGCTCCGCGGCGTACACCACGCCGATGCCCCCCGAGCCGATCTTGCGGCCGATGCGGTACTTGCCGCCGAGCACGGTGCCGGTCAGCTCCCCCGGGGTCGCCCCGAGCTCGCCCTTCAGCTCGAGCCCGCGCTCGAGCGCCGCGATGCGGTTGCGCTCGAACGCGCGCGACGCGCGCTCTTCGCGCGAGCGATCCCAGAGCAGCCCCGCGCCGCCGCCGAGCGCGGCCCCGAGCACGCCGGCCAGTCCGCCCGCGACCGCACCGCCGGCGATCGCCACCGCCGCCGCGCACGCCGCCCCCGCGCCCACGGCGCCGACGACGAGGCCCTCGCGCGATCGACGCACGGTCCAGCGCACGTCGTAGATGCACGCCGGGGCTCCCTTGGCCACGCACGCATCGTGCGCGACGGTCGCCTCGGCCAGCCCCCAGATGCGAGGCAGGCTCGCGAGCTCGCCGGCGCGAGCCGCGCAGAGCAGCTCCTCTCCCTCGAGGTCGGTCCGCTCGGACGAGTCGTCGCCGTCGGTCCTCGAGCGGTACGTCATCCGGACGCTCTCGATCTCCCGCTTGCGCTTTCCCGACGCCGCGGGCTCCTCGATCTCCCAGGTGCCGATGCGCGTCGCCTCGCGGGCGTGCTGCGCGAGGTACCGGTAGGCGTCGATCGGCCGCTCGCTGGCTCGCAGCATTCGCACGAGCACGCCGAGCGCCTCCGGGTGCGTGACCCATTCGCCCCGGTGCCGGATGGCGTCTCGCCCGAGCAGCTCCGCGATGGCGCGCAGCGCGCGCTTGGCCGCGAGCTGGCTCACCCAGCCGGTCTCGTTGTCCACGGCGCTCGAGTCGATGCCCGCTTGCGCGAGCAGCTGCCGGACGGCGCGTTCGCCCTTCTCCGTGCGGACGCGGAGCAGGTACGTCTTGAGCACCGACGCCCGGAGCTCCTCCTTGCCCCCTTGCCGCACGGTGCCCCGGGAAATGGGCGGGACGCTGGTGGGCATCGCTCCAAGCGTACGCTTCGCCCCGCGTCAAGGGAAGGCGGCGCGGCCTCGCTCAGTGGTTCGTGTGCACGTGCTCGGGCGCGATCCCCAGGGCCGGCGCCAGCTCGCGCAGGGCCTCGATCATCGATGCGAGGCCGACGGCGAAGATGCGCGCGCCGGGCGGCGGCCGCAGCTCGGCGCGATGGAGGAGGACGTCCTGGACGTACCCGCGCCGGAACCTGGCGTCCTCGGGCGCGCCGTCGGCCTGCGAGAAGCAGACGACGACGCGCAGGCCCTCGGCGGCCCAGCGGCCCAGCTGACCCTCGATGGGCAGCTCACCGCGGGCGCGAACGCCGACGAGCAGCTGCGTGCGCGCGGCATCGCCGTCGGCCATGCGCCGGTGCACCAGCGGGCGCGCCGCCGCGATCCCGGTGCCGCTCAGGGCGATGACGACGGGCCGACCGCGCGCCTCGTCCATCGGGAAGCCCGCCCCGATGGCCGCGCTCACCTCGATGCTTTCACCCACGCCCATCGCGAGAAGGACGTCCGACGCGCCGCCGCCGGAGCGCAGGATGACCTCCCACCCCCGGGCGCCCGGATCGCTCGCGAGCACGAAGTACCCGGTCTCCCCGCGAGCGCGCACCTCGACGTATTGGCCGGGCGAGGTGTACGTCGCCAGGACGTCGCGTCCCGTCTCGACCGTGAGCCTCGAAAGTCCGCCGCCGGCATCGGTGCGCGCGACGAGGCGCGCCGGGTGGAATACGCCTGCAGCGGCCGACGCCGTCATGCACGGCCACCCTAGCGCAGCCGGCGGGGCTCAGCGCCTAAAACGCGCCGCCGACGGCGAGCCCGGCGTAACCGGGCGCCACGACGGGGCTCACGAGCGTGGCCGACGCGGGCGTCGACGAGGTCGGCTCCAGAAAGTGCCAGGCGAGCCCTCCGACGACGGCGGCCAGCCCCACGCCGCCGAGCACGCCCCCGACCGTCTCGAGCGTGCGGCCGCTGTTGCCTTGATCGGCGACGCTCTTCGGGCAGTTGGAACGCGACGGACACTTGTTCTGCGCCGTGGACACGTCGCTCGACCCGACGGCGTAGAGCACGATGCCGCCGACGACGGCGGCGCCGCCCACGCCGACCACGACCCAGGGGGCCGCCGTGTGGCCGCGCCCCTCGGGCGCGGGCGGGGCGCCGGTGCCCGAGGGCGCAGTCGTGCTGGCGCCGGCGGTCGGCTCCGAGGTGGCGGTGGTCGTCGCTGCCGGCGTCGTCGCCGTGGGCGCGGTCGTCGCCGTGGGCGTGGCCGTGGGCGTCCCGGTGGCCGGCGTCGAGGCGGCGATCTGCTGCTTCAGGTTGGCAATGCGTCGCTCGATGATCTCTCGGTCCGGAGCGTTCGGCGCCCGCTTCAAGTACTCCTCGAGGGCCTGGACGGCTGCCGCCCTGTCGCCCTTGCGCTCGTAGGCCGTGGCGATGATCGGCAGGATTGCGTGCACGCTGCAGTCGATCGAGTAGGCGTCCTTGAAGTAGCTGATCGCCTTGTCGTAGTTGTCCTCGTCGAGGAAGCCCTTGCCGCTCAGGAACACCTGGTGGGCGCGATCCTCGTCGGCCTTGGTGACCTTCGACCGGTCGCACGGCGGCGGGTACGGCGATGGCTGCTGCGCGAGCGCCGGGAAGGCGATGCCGATGCCCGCCAGGGCCAGGACCAGGAACGGCGTGCGAGAGCGCATCGGGCCAGGCGCGAACCTACCACAAGCCGATCGGGGAGATCACCAAAGTGGCTGCGCCGGGCGCGTGCTCGGCGATCACGCGCCGGCGCGGGAGGCCGCCTTCTCGCCGAACGCGTGCACGGCGCGAAGGAGCCACGAGAGCGACTCGGGGTCGGCCCGCAGCGCGACGGCGGCGAGCACGAACCCGCCGGGGCGCACCTCGAGGTGCACCGGCGTCTGCCACGACAGCGTCAGACGGCGCACCCCGGGCGTGATCGCGCGCGCCAGATCCTCGTCGCTCGGCGCGAACGCGGCGAACACGCGATCGAAGCCCGGGTCGCCCGTGGCGCGGCGCGGGAACGGCACGAGCGGCAGCGGCTCGCCGAAGACGCCACCCGCACCATCGCTCGTGGCGGCGGCGCGCCCGCCGACGCGGACGTCCTGCGCGATCGCGATCCAGGTGCCTGCCTCGCGCTGTCGCGGCTCGCCAGCGGGCGCCCCGTCGATCGAGACGACGAAGCGGGCGACCGTCAACGAGCCCACGTCGCCGGTCGCCTCGAGCACGTGCTCGTAGCGCAGCGGCACGCGCAGCGTCGCGTACGGCTCCCAGGCGCGCATCCAGCGCTCGTCGGCCTCGGGGGCGTAGCGCAGTCCCTTGCGCGTGGCGTAGGCGGCGATCCAGGGCACCGGTCCCGTCGGCCGCGCCGCGGTCGCGCTCACGGTCGCCGCCTCCGTCAGCGCTGCGGCATGACCGCGGCGAGCGGCCCGTGCGGCATCTGCTCGCCGTGCTGCTTGCGCTGCTGCATCTCGTACTTGCTCGGGCACTTGGCGAGCACGCTCGACGCCTCGAACGTGTCGTCCGCTTGCAGCTCGCCCTCGACGGTGACGCCCACGTCGATGTCGGGCACGTCGCGGAACGTGTCGGGCACGACGCACTGGTCGAAGCGCACCGGCAGCTCGGCGCCGTTCTTCTGGATGGTGAAGCGGTACTCGCAGGGCTGCTCGCGCTTCACGAGCGAGCCGTGCACGAGCGTCCCCTCCGCACGCACCGGCCGGCCCATGAACTTCGCCTTCTGCGCGAGCAGCTCGTCGACCGGCTTGGAGTAGATGGCCTTGTCCTGCATGCCGGTGAGCACGAGCCCGGCGATCGCGGCGGCGCCCATGGCGAGCGCGACCGCCACGGCCGGACCGGTCCAGCGCCGCCGGCCCTGCGCCGCATCGGGCTCCTCGTCGTCACCGCGGCGGCGTCGAGGAGAGGGCTCGCCGTCGGGCGGCGGGGCGGGGGGACGAGGCTCGTCGGACATGGCTGTGCTCCAAAGCGTAGCCCCCCGCGCGCGCGCGTCAAAGCGCGCCTTGGCTCGGCCGCAGACGCGCCCTGCGCATCGCGCACGGCATTCGCAGGGACGTGCTCGGCGGTGTACACTCGGGTCGTGACACCAGGTGCGCCAAGGCTCGCCGGGCAGGGAGGACGATGACGGACGTCCTGTCCTTGCCCGTGCTGGTCCTCAACCGTCACCTGGTCCCGGTCCAGGTGACGACGGTCAAGCGCGCGATGGTGCTTCTGTATGGCGGCGTGGCGTTGGCGCTCGACGAGGGCGGCGAGTCGTACGACTTCGAGCTCTGGCGTGAGCTGCCTGCGCGCGTGGGCGACGACGCCATCCCCATCGTGGGCGGCGAGCTGCGCGTTCCACGGGTGGTGCACCTGCTGCGCTACGACCGCACGCCGCGCGTCACGGTGCGACTGACGCGTCGCAACCTCATGTTCCGCGACGCGCACCAGTGCCAGTACTGCGGCCGGCGGCCGCCGCTTCGCGAGCTCAACATCGACCACGTCATGCCTCGCTCGCGCGGCGGCGACGACTCGTGGGAAAACCTCGTGACCGCCTGCCGGACGTGCAACCTCCGAAAGGGCTGGAAGACGCCCGAAGAGGCGAACATGCGCCTCGCGCGTCGACCGTTCCGGCCCAAGTGGACGATGACCGCGCAGATCCTGCTCGGCAGCGGCTGGAAGTTCAAGGAGTGGGAGCCCTTCCTGAAGGCCGCGAGCTGAAGCGGTCGCGCGACGCGCGTCAGCCGCAGCCATCACTGCTGCTCGACGAGGCCGCCGTCGACGCACTCTCCCCACGCGTACCAGCCGCCGTCCGCGCACACGAACAGGTCCTGACAGCCGCAGCAGTCGCTCGCGCCTCCGCACACGAGGGCCGTTCCGAGCGAGCAGTCGGGCTGCTGCAGGTCGACGCAGCCGGGGCCGCCGTAGGCGCCCGGAGGCGCATCGATGGCGACATCGGCGGTGGTCGCATCGCGAGCGGCGACGCCCGAAGCGTCGGCGGTGCCAGCGTCGCCGTGCGGGGGGCAGCTCTGCTGGAGAACCCAGCGCCCGTTGTCGCAGTCGTACACGGCGCTGCACGTGACGTCCTCGCACACGTCGGCGCCGCCCTGCGCGGGGCATCCTCCCGCCGGGATGTCCACGCACTCGGCTATCGGAACGCCGCCGCCGCAGGCGGCGAGAGAGCCGCAGAGCAGGCAAAGGGCGGTGAGGGATCGCTTCGTCATCGGAGCTTCGTGAACCCGTCGTGGACCGTGCCGATCGGGCGCACCGTACGCCCGGCGGCCGTTCGCGGCGACCGGCTGGGCGGCGGCTCGGGCGGCGCGAAGAACACGTAGCCGTCCCCTTCCGGGCGCGCCATGCCGTCCTCCTCGTGCACGAAGCCCTCGGCGCGCGTGCCGTCGAGCGCGATCGCGGTGATGCGGTGGCGCCGGCCGCCGTCGGCCGGGACGTCGAAGGCCACGATGTCCGTCGCCGGGTCGAGGTCGCGCGCCGCCTCGTCGAACGTGACGTGCGTGGCGAGAAACGGCAGCGGCACGACGAGCTTGCGCGTGGTCGGCTCGGGGCTCGGCGGGTCCAGCGTGGCCGCGGAGGCGGTCGGCGCGGTCCCGCGGATCACGATCGGCGCCGGCCGGGAGCGATGCGCGACGAGCGCCAGCGTGACGAGCGCGCCGATGGCGATCCCGCCCGCGACGGCCGCCGCGCTCCACCAGGGGACGCGCCGCGGCCGAAGCTTCGCCACCTCGGCGCGAAGCTCGGTCCCGAGCGCGTAACGGCCGGTGGGCGCCGGCGGCGCGAGCTCCTCGAGCAGCTGGCCGGTCGGCAGGTCCGCCATCGACAGCCGCTCGCGGGAGGGCAGGCCGCTCTCGCGCAGCAGGTCGGTCAGCTCGTCGCTGCCGATGGTGGCGCGCACCTGGTCCTGGCGCATGGCCATGCGCGCGCCGAAGATCGCCTCCATCAGCCGCGCCACGTCGCCGTGCGTGCCGACGTGCTCGGGGCCCGCGGCTCGCTCGATCGCCTGCGCGAACTCGGCGGCCGTGCGGTAGCGCGTCTCGAGATCGCGCGAGAGGGCACGCGCGATGACGTCGTCGAGCGCCGGGGGGATCTGCGCGCCGATCTGCGCGAGCGTCGGGATGGGCGCCTGCATCACGTCCTGCAGGATGTCCACGGCCTCGTCGCCCCGGAACAGCCGCCTTCCGGCGAAGCACTCCCAGAGCACCACGGCCATCGAGAAGACGTCGCTCTGCACGGTGCACACGCGTCGCTTGTCGATGCGCTCCGGGGCCAAATACGCGAGCTTGCCCTTCACCTCGTGGGTGCGCGTGGTCTGGATGCGGTCCTCGGCCTTCGCGATGCCGAAGTCGGTGAGGAGCGCGCGCCCGTCGCAGCCGATGAGGACGTTGTGGGGCGAGACGTCACGATGCACGATGTTGAGCGGTCGCCCGCCCTCGTCCCGCAGCTCGTGCGCGGCGTTCAGACCGGCCAGAGCGTCGAGCACGATGCGGACCGCCACGCGCACGTCGATGGCGCGCCCGATGGCCGACAGCTCACGGCGCAGCTCGGCGAGCGATGTGCCCTCGACGTAGTCCATGACGATGAACGGCATGCCGCCGTCGAAGCCGAGCTCGCGCACCTTGACGACGCTCTGGTGATCGATGGCCGACGCCAGGCGAGCCTCGTCGACGAGCATCGTGAGGAAGGTCTTGTCTCCCTGCAGGTGACGGTGCGGCCGCTTGAGCGCGACGAGCGGCGGGCCTTGCCGCTTGTCGGTGGCGCGCCCGAGATAGACGGTCGCCATCCCGCCGGAGGCGAGCTCGAGCAAGAGCTCGTAGGCTCCCAGGCGCTCGCGCGAAGGGGCCGACGGTGAAGGCGCGGACGACATGACGCTTGCGGGCTCGACAAGGAAGCGGCGGGCGATCTCTTCCTTTTTCCCGTCTGCCTACTTTACCTTGACGGCATGCGAATGCTCCCCGCTTCCGGGTTCCTCGTGTCGATGCTGGCCGCTCCGCTCGCCTGCGGCGGCGCGCAGGCGTCCGGTCAAGGCGCCAGCACGCCCTCCTCGGCCGCGAGCACCCCGGCCGCCGAGGGCTCCGCCCCCGCGCCGGAGCCCGGTGGCGGCGCTCCCGCGGTCGATGCCGGGCCGGCCACGACCACGACGATGACCCTGGGCGACGGCGGCGATCTTCAGGGCGCGAAGCTCTCCGAGACGCACACGGTCGCGTCGACGACGGCCGGCGCAGCGCCGACCCGGTCCAACGGTCCGCACGGCCATGATCCCGGGCGCAGCCCGGCCGACATCCGCGCAATCATCATCGCGCACCGCGACGAGGCGCGCGCCTGCTACGACAAGGCGCTCCCCGCGCATCCGGGAATCGAGGGCGATCTCGTCATCCAGTGGACGATCGATCCGAAGGGCAACGTCACACAGGTGTCGGAGGACACGTCCCGCAGCCAGATCACCGAGCCGTCGGTGGTCGCGTGCGTCGCGGGCGTCATCCAGAAGATCCAGTTCGCCCCGAGCCCGGGCGGCTACGAGACGAAGGCGTTCTACCCGTTCAACTTCCACCCCCACCACGGAAGGTGAGCGGGGGACGGCCGTCTGGGCCGGCTCAACGGTCGACGCGCACGGCGGCGATCCACCCCGACGCGGTCCACTGCTGAAACCAACCCGCCAGCTGCTGCTCCAGCGCGCCGGTGTCCGCGCCCCCTCGCACGCCGGCGGCCGCTTCGCAGGCTTCACCGAGCGCGGAGCCGCCGGCCAGCCCGGCGAGCAGCTCGAAGGCGAGCGGATCGACCGCGAGGGCGCGCAGCCAGCACGCCGCGTCGCGCCACACGACGATGGTCGTGGGCCGCGGGTCGGGTCGTTCGGGCGCCTCGCCGCGCCGGACGGCCTCGCGCACGTCGTGAGCCGGGTGGGTCATTCGCAACAGTCGTAGCGACGGGTGGAGCTCCAGGCGTGCGCGCGGCCAGGCGTCCTCGGGCGTGGAGGCGAGCACGCGAAGGTCGAGGGGCGCCGCGTCGGGCGCGTCGAACGCTTCCATGAACGTCCAGTCGAGGCGCGCCGCGTCGCACGCGAGCGGGTCGCCGCCCCAGCGGGCGTGGCCCGCGACGAACGCCGGCAAGTCGGCGCCGAGCTTCTGCAGGTTCCAGGTGCGGGGCGCATGTGCGCGCAGGTACCGGCGCGCCAGATCCTCGAACGCTTCCGCGCCCCCGATGGCCCAGGCGAGCGTGGGGAAATCCTCGCCGAGACTGTGCAGGTGCCGCAGCCAGAACTGCTCGCGATAGACCTCGAGACGGTCGGCGGGCGCCAGCCCCCGGGGGCCCCGCAGAACGAGCTCCTCGGCGCCCGCGGCGAGCGCCGCGTCATCGCCGATCGCCGCCGGCGCGCGTACTGCGTCGACGAGGAAACGCTGGAACCCCTCGAGAGACCTCCTCACGGCGCGCACCCTTGCGCCGCGCCCGATGCGGCGGGTCGCGAGGTGGCCCGCAGCACCTCGTCACGCAAGGCGCGCGCCTCTCGGGCTTCGGCGGCCAGGACGTCCCACTCGGGAATGCCTTCGTCCCACTCGATCAGCGTGGAGATGGGCCCGCAGCGAGAGATGGCGAGCCGGTACAGGTCCCAGACCGCCGGCGCGACGTGATCGGAGTGGGTGTCGAGCAGGTACGAGCCCTTGTCCGTGTGCCCGGCCAGGTGAATCTGCACGACCCGATCGGACGGGATCGCGTCGACGTATGCGCGCGCGTCGAAGCCGTGGTTGTACGCGCTGACGTAGACGTTGTTGACGTCGAGCAGCACGCCGCAGTCGGCGCGTTCCGCCAGCTCGGCGAGGAACTCGTGCTCGGGGATCGTGCTCTCCCGAAACTCCATGTACGACGACGCGTTCTCGAGCAGAAATGGCACCTCCAGCTCGCCCTGAACGCGCCGCACGCGCTCGGCGACGTACGATAGGGTCTCGGCGGTTCGCGGCATCGGAAGCAGGTCGTGCACGTCGATGCCGCCCACGCCGGTCCAGCAGAGGTGGTCGCTGCACCACGGCGCGTCGATGCGTCTCACGAGCGCGCGCAGCCGCGACAGGTGCTCGCCATCGAGCCCGTCCGAGCCACCGATGGATAGCGACACGCCGTGCGGAACGACGCGGTACGACGCGCACAGCGCCTCGAGGTTGGCTCGCTGGATGCCGCCCTCGGCGAAATAGTTTTCGCTGATGATCTCGAACCAGTCCATGGGCGGGCGGTCGCCGAGGACGCGGCGGACGTGCGGCGTGCGGAAGCCGACGCCAACTCCGAGGTCGGAGATCGCGTGCCGCTGACGGTAGCCCATGGGACGGGGCGCTCGCTCTCCGCGGGTTAAACGGCAACGCCAGGGCGTGACCGCGCACGCGCCTGGCGTCGCCGCGTGTTGCGCTCAGTACTTCGGGGCCGCCGCGCCACCCGACGCGCTGCACGACGACTTGCTGCCGCCGGCCGCGCTGCAGGAGGACTTGCCGCTGCTGGCGGGAGCCGCGCTGCCGCCGTTCGCGCTGCAGGAGGCCTTCCCGCCCGCCGCGGACGGATCCGTGGCGCCTGCCGCCGACGGATCCGTGGCGCCCGGGGTAGCGGCGTTGCCGCCGCCGCAGGCCGCCGTCGCCCCCATCAGCATTCCCGCAACCGCCGACATTGCCAGAGCCTTCGCGATGTTCATGACCGTCTCCTCGCTCCTCCTCAAAAAGCCTTTGTGTCGTACCGGCGCGCGTTGCGCCGGGTCCGTACCAACTACGCGCCAAAGACTATCCAGGTATCGGCGGAGCGATCGATTTTTTTCGGGTGGTGGGTGGGTGTCGCCCGAGCAGGGGCGTGTGCCCGCGGCGGCCCTCGCGCGAACGCCGTTCCCCTGCGGGCCGATCCGTGGGAGAACAGCGCCCGTGACCTCGGAACCGGACGTGGTCTCTGCGCTCGTCGCGCTGGGATTCAGCCTGAACGAGTCACGCGCCTACCGCGCGCTGCTCCTGGAGAGCCCCGCGACGGGCTACGAGGTCGGGGTGCGCGCGCAGATTCCGCGCTCTGCGGTGTACGGCGTGCTGCGGCGGCTGGTGGCCGTCGGTGCGGCGCGCGCCATCGCGGGTACGCCCGAGCGGTTCGTGGCGGCTCCGCCGCAGGAGCTCCTCACGCTCTTGCGAAGGCGCTTCGAGGGACAGACGAACGTGCTGGAGGTGGCGATCCGCGAGCTGGATGCGACGCCGCCCGCCCCCGACGCCTTCAGCGTCCGCGGCTACGAGCGGGTGCTCGAGGAAGCCGAGCGGCTCATCGGCGGGGCCGAGCAGCGGCTCGTGCTCAGCGGCTGGCCGCGCGAGGTGACGCGCCTCGCGCCGGAGCTCAAGCGCGCGGCCAAGCGCCGCGTCTACATCGTCGCATTCTCGCACGCGGATCTCCCGCCGAAGCTACCCGGCGAGATCTTCTCCTACGGTGTCGACGAGCACGCGCTCGAGGCGTTCTGGAAGCACCGCCTCATCGTCGTCGCCGACGATCGGCGTACGCTCATCGCAGCCGCGGAGGGGAGCGACGACGACGACGGCGTGGTCAGCGAGACGCCGGCCATCGCGGAGGTGGCGACCTCACAGGTGGCGCTCGACATCACGCTCCTCGCGCAGAGGCAGCGGCGTGACGTGCAGCACGTGATGGCCAAGATGCTCGGCGATCGCGTGGGCAGGCTGGACACGCTGCTCGCCGCCAGATCGACGGGCGCGACGCGTGCCCGCGCGGCGCGCTAGCATCGGCTCGTGACGACCGCGGGGCTCGAGCGCGCGCCCGACGAGCGCGACGCCTACGACGACTTGCTGCGCGACACGCGTGGGCTCCACCGCGAGCACGCGATGGCGCGCGAAGCGTGGCTCGCGCGCTTGCCCCTGGAGCGCAAGGTCGAGCACCTCTTCGAGCTGGAGATCCTGCTCAAGGGCCTGGCGTGCTTTGCCAACCCACGCAACCACCCCGGGCCGCCGCGCAAGGCGCCGGTGGTCGCGCAGGACTTCCGCGAGCACACGGCGCTCGTCCGCGATGCGCTCGCGCGCGTGGTGCACACCTGCCGCGTGCTGCTGGTCGAGGGCGACCGAGCGTTCGTGTTCCAGAGGTACCTCGAGACCGTGTTGCCCGACGATCGCGCCAGGACGCAGCTCGTGGGCGGGACGCTCTCGCAGGACACGCCGGAGCAATCGCTCCTCGTCTTGCGCCATGCGATGACCAACGTGCTCGAGGTGACGACCGGCGTCGCGAGGTTGCCCCGCGTGCCGTTCCGGCTGTTCTACGCGCTGCTCGGCGTCGGCCAGCGCGAGACGGCCCGGAGCGCCTACTTCAACCCGCTCCACGCCCTCGAATTTCGCCCGGAGTTCGACCGCATCACGAACTCGCAGATGCTGGAGCTCATGCGATCGGTCCCCAGCGAGCAGGCGCGCCGCCTGGTCGCGCTGACGGTGTTGTCGCTGTTTCGCATGCTCCGGTACCTGTCGCTCGTCGAGACGGTCGCCAATGAGCCGACCGACGCGCCCAAGCGATCGATCGCGATCGTGTACCTCGTGCTGAGCGTGCTGAGGTCCGACTCGCGCGCTCTCTCCGGCTACCTGCGCCGCCGCGCGGGTCCGCTCCTCGCCGAGAGTTTCGAGGCCGATCTGTTCCGCGTGGCCGCACCGGAGGTCGCCGCCCAGTACGAGCGGCTGCGGGGCCGCGGGCACGAGCTGCGGGAAATCAAGGCGACCCTCGACGGCGTGGCGGCCAACCTGCGGCTCGAGATGCGCCGAGCCTTCGAACGGGACTTTCCTCCACTCGACGCGACGCCGTCCGTGGACACGCTACGCGGGGCCGTCCAGCGCATCGCGTCGAACCTGCGGCCGGCCGTCCAGAATGCCGTCATGTTTCTCGGTCGGTCGTTGGGTGCGACACTGGACGCGCGGGGGGTATTCGACGACGACACCGCGCGCCGCGTCCTGAGTGAGCGATTGCGTCGAGACGTGTGGATGTTCGCGCAGATCGTGCGCGCGTTCGCGGTCAAGGCGCGAGCCGCCCATGCCGACCAGCAGGACCGGTGGGGTGGGATGTCCCCGCTCGCGTTCGTGCGCGAATTCATGGCCTACTTTCGCGCGATGGGCTACCCGCTGCTCCGGGCCGCCGACTACCCGCGCGTCGACGTCTTTCTCGACGCGATGACCCGCCTCGAAGAGGCGGACCTGCTCGATCCGGCGCGCCTCGAGCTGGCCATCGACGAAGCCGAACAGTTCTACGTATTTCTCACGGAACTCTTCGAGGCGATCGGTCGTCGGGACGAGCTCGCGGGTACGGCGTTCAATCGGCGGGCGGCGGCCGAGGCGCTGAAGCTGTATCTCGGCGAATGACAAAAAAAAGATGGGCGCCCCATCGCTGGAGCGCCCATCACCCTTGGAGCCCGCCCTCGCGGACGCGGGCAAGGCCCGGCGACGTGGACACCGAGCCAACCCTAAGGAAAGACTATTCTTCGCCGTCGTCGAGGCCGTGGCTCGACGTCGGTGCACCGCCCAGCATCGACGGCACGCCGGCCGGCGGAGCGGCCTTCGGGGCGGCTTTCGGCGCCGCCGCGGGGGTCTTCGCTGCAGACCGAGGCGCCGCCTTTTTCACGGGCCGTTTGGCGGCTGCCCGCTTGGCTGGCTTCTTTGCGGCCTTCCGTTTTGCGGGCTTCTTCGCGGTCTTGGCGGCCTTCTTGGTCGTCTTGGTCCTCTTGCCGCCCTTCTTCGCCTTCTTCGCACCCTTCTTCGCAGCCATGGAAGTCCTCCTAGTTGAGGTGACCTAAGTGACGTATATGGTCACGTACGTTACGTGTCAACCGAAAAGTTGACTTCGGCGATGCGGCGCGAGGTTGCCTTGACCCACCAGAGCGCGATCGATACCGTCGCACCGCTTCTTTGGATTCCCAACGAGGTCACCCGATGCACACCCTGAGAATGCGCGTCGCTCTGATAGTCGCGGCCCTTTTCGCCGCGTTCGTCATGACCGGTTGCGGCCACAGCGAGGACGAGTGGCAGCAGGCCCAGCGCGACATAGCCAAGTTGAAGGCCGACCTGGACGCCTCCAACAAGCGCCACGCGGATGACGAGCAAAAGTACGCTGACGCGCAGCAGCAGATCGAGGATCTCAAGGCGAAGCTGAAGGACCTCGGCATCGGCCTGTCCAAGTCCGAGGAGGAGAAATCGAAGCTGCGTCAGGCGATGAGCGAGTACGAGGCTCGTCTGAAGCAGCTCGACGACATGAAGGCGCGCTTCCGCGATCTCAAGGCGCGCCTCGACAAGCTCACCAAGGTGGGCCTCAAGGTCGTCGTGCGCAACAACCGCATGCTGATCCAGCTGCCGGGCGACATCCTCTTCGACTCGGGCAAGGACATGCTCAAGCCCGAGGGCAAGAAGGTCCTCAAGCAGGTCGCAGACGTCATCAAGAGCGACGCGACGCTGAGCACGCGCAACTTCCAGGTGGCCGGGTACACGGACAAGGAGCCCTACGCCGGGCAGTATTTCGACAACTGGGGCCTGAGCTTGATGCGTGCGCGGCAGGTGCTCGTCTTCCTGGTCCACCCGGACAAGGGCGACGACGCCAAGCACCTCCCCACGGGCGGCGGGCTCGATCCGTCGCACTGGTCGGCGTCCGGTTACGGTTCGACCGACCCGGTTGCGGGCACGCTCGACCAGCAGACGCGGGAAGACATGCAGAAGAACCGCCGCGTCGAGCTGGTGCTGCAGCCGAACGTCGAGGAGATGCTCAACCTGAAGGATCTCGCGGGCAACTGATCGGCTGCCGGCGAGGTACGCGGGGTCGATTCCGTGCGGGATCGGCCCCGCGATGCTTTTGTGGGGAACGACCATGCGTGTGGCGACCATCGACATCGGCACCAACACCGTGCTGCTGCTCGTCGCGGAGCGCAGGGGGGATGGCGCGCTCGAGGCGGTCTGCGAGCGCGCGACGATCACGCGCCTGGGCGAGGGGGTGGACCGAAGTCGTCGCCTGTCCGCGGCGGCCGTCGCTCGCACGGCAGCGTGCTTGGACGAGTATGCCGACGCGGCACGCGAGCTCGGCGTGCAGCGGGTCGCGGTGGTCGGCACGAGCGCGATGCGCGATGCCTCGGGAGGCGAACCCCTTCACCACCTGGTGCGCGCTCGGCTCGGCGTCGACGTACGCGTCGTCAGCGGCGACGAGGAAGCGCGGCTGACGTTCCGCGGAGCGCTGAGCGGTCTTCGCGTCGATGCGACCGAGGACGTCGCGGTCTTCGACATCGGCGGCGGGAGCACGGAGGTCGTCGTGGGCCGTGCGGCTGCCGGTTCCCCTCGGATCGAGTACGCGAGGAGCTTCGATGTCGGCAGCGTGCGGCTCACCGAGCGACACGTCACCCACGACCCGCCGACCGAAGCGGAAATCGACCAGTTGCGCCGGGCTGCGCGCGCGGCGTTCGCGACGGTGCCTCCGCTGCCCGGCGGCCGTCCGCCAGTGGGAATCGCCGGGACGATGACGACGCTGGCGGCCGTGTCGCTCGGCCTCGAGCCCTACGACGGCGCGCGAGTGCACGGCCACGCGATGGGCAAGGGGGATCTGGACGCCGTCGTCGCGATGCTCGCGTCGACGGATCTCGCGTCGCGCCGGGTCATCCGAGGGATGGAGCCGAAGCGAGCGGACGTCATCGTGGCGGGAGGGATCCTCGCGCAGTCGTTGCTCGAGCTCTGGCAGACGGACGCCGTCATCGTCTCCGATCGCGGCGTGCGCTGGGGACTGGCCGAAGAGCTGACCTGACGCCACTGGGAGCCAGGGCGATCCTCCGCTGCGACGTCACGAGTGGCCGCGCGCGGCACCCCCAAATCGTCCCCCAAAACTTGACAAGTGAGGGGGGCGCCCACTAGAGTGCGCGTGCCTGTTTTTCTAACCTCGGCTGGGCTCGAGCGGGGTCGAAAACCGCCTCGGCCTGGAATTCGGCCTGGGGCGTTCGCGTTCCTCTCTGGTCAGGTCGATTCGACAACGAAGCCGAGGTTGTGGTCCGGGGGTACCTTTTCAGTCGAGGTGCTCTCGCTGGCGAGGGCTGCCCCTCGTTCGGCGGCAAACGCAAGGAGACGCTATGCAAGCTGCTACCGACGTCAAGTTCAAAGTGGGCGACAAGGCCGTGTACCCCGCTCAGGGCGTCGCGGAGGTCATCCGCATCGAAGAGAAGGACATCGCGGGCGGCAGGCAGAAGTTCTACGTCTTGCGGATCCTCGACACCGACCGGAAGATCATGGTCCCCGTCGCGAACGCTGGCGCCGTCGGCCTGCGGCAGGTCATCAGCGAGCCCGAGATCTGCGAAATTTTCGACATCCTGCGTGAGCGCACGATCGCGTTCGACAACCAGACGTGGAACCGGCGCTACCGCGGGTTCATGGACAAGATCAAGACGGGCTCGATCTACGACGTCGCCGAGGTACTCCGCGATCTCTACCGCCTGAAGACGGACAAGCAGCTCAGCTTCGGCGAGCGTCGGATGCTCGACACGGCGCGCTCCCTCATCGTCAAGGAGATCGCCATCGCGCGCAACCAGACCGAGGAGCAGGTCAAGGCCGAGATCGAAGCGATCTTCGTGTCGAACTGACGCCACCATCGTGGTCACTCGAACGCGCGCGCCCCGACCGGGCGCGCGCTTCGCCTTTTGTGGCTCGGGCGATGCTCAGGTTCGCGCTTCCTCGAGAATGCCGAACTCCCAGCTCTCGCCGGGCTCACGCAACCCGGATACGGCCGATTCGACCCGGCGCAGCAGATCCTGCGTCGCCGTCGCGCTGCTCCCCCGCACTCCGACCGCGACGCGCCCTTGCCATTGCCACACCCGGGCGGCGACCACGCCTTCGACGCCATACACGAGCTCCAATGTCCGGCGCAGCCGGGGCGGCAGCCCTGATGTGACGTCAGCAGCTTTCGACATCGCCGGTCGGCTAACACGCGACCAGGAGGCACTCAAGGCCGGGGCCGGCGTCGACTCCCGATGTGCCACGATGGGCCGAGGCGTGATCCGGGCGACGCGAGAAGGTCACACGACGGCCTGATTTCGTTGGACAATGATGCTGGCACTCGCCCTGCAGCTCAGCTCTCGGGGTGGGGCCCCCGCCGTCATGAGGCTCGTGTCGACCCAGCTCACACCGTCGTGGCTCGGGGCCGTCCTGGCCCTGGGGGCGTTCGTGCACGCCTGCAGCCTCAACCCGCAGCCGCTGCCGCCCGGCGACACGCCGGACGGCTCCGTCGCCAACGGATCGAGCGCGGACGCCGGGGGTGCGGGCGACGGTGCGGCGCTTGGAGCCGGCGGCGGGGAGGACGCCGCCTACGACGCGCCGGGCGCGATGGCGCCCGAGGACGCCGGGGACGGGGCGACCACCGGGGACGCGGCGGGCGACGCCGGGGACGGCGGGCCGGACGCGGCCGAAGGCGGTCTCGAGGACGCGGGCGGCGATGCGCCCACGGATGCCGCGGAGGACGGCGGATGAAGACCGGCGCTTCTGGAACCTTGCTCGCCGCCTGCGTGGCGCTCTTCGCCGCGTGCGACCTCAACCCGCAGCCGCTCCCCCCCGGCGAGCAGGCCGACGCCGCCGCCAATGCGCCCGGGTCTGGTGGTGCATCGAGCGGCGGTGGATCGAGCAGTGGGGGCAGCGATACCGGCGGCGATGACAGCGGGGTGACGGGCGCGACCGACGCCGGCGAGCGCGCGGATGCTCTGCCGCCGCTTGGCGACGGAGGCACGCCGGTGGGGGACTCCGGCGCGGACGCGGATGCGGCCGAGGACGCGGGCGCCGACGCCACGTCGACCGACGCCGGCGACGCGGCGCTCGACTAGTACGGCCGGCCGGAAGTTCGTTCCGGGATCGGGCGGTTCATGGAAATGAAGCGCGCCGCTCATGGATTGAGGGGGTATGGATCCCGGCCCGCGACCTCGACGAGTGCACATCCCGCGGCGGGAGTGGGTGCGAGTCCAGGCGCTCGCACGGCGGCGGCACGCTCAGCACGACGTCGTGGTCCGCGCGTGGGTCATCGT